>Ga0302186_10000531_pt1 | contig 33929 bp, 31 predicted proteins | sample II_Bog_E1_2_FD_198782 | JGI IMG/M metagenome (GOLD analysis project Ga0302186, IMG submission 198782) | Peat permafrost microbial communities from Stordalen Mire near Abisko, Sweden - II_Bog_E1_1 | ecosystem: Environmental > Terrestrial > Soil > Wetlands > Peat | place: Sweden: Abisko... | reverse complement strand
TCATTTTTAACTATAACGATGCACGAGGTCATAGAAATATACGAGGCAAATCCCAACGTACGGGGAATTAACTTAGAGATGAAGTACGTTATTAACAACACAGGAACATCAAGGATATCACTCCGATGGTGGTATTGCTATCCAAGTTTAAATGCCTGCAGGAGATATCTCTACATGGGAACAAAATTAGTTACTTACCGCTCCTAGATAGCTTGAAACAGCTGCGTTCACTAGACATATCCAATAATCCGATCAAAGTAATTAACTGTCAACATTAGATTGATGGTCTTCTCTTGGATAAATTATATCAAATTTCTAAACTTGAATAACTCAGCATTACTGCTACGAAGGATGAGTGCAACGCCATTATATAAACTTTACCCAATTTGCGTATTCTAAATCACGAACCTATTGCCCGTCAGACTGTTGCCCGTCAATCATTAAAAGAAGAGTTAGAGGGGATGTACAATAAATTAGAGGAGGAGATGAAAAAAATAAAAGAAACCTATAACAAACTTGCATCAACTCTATAAGATGTGAGCAAAGAGAGCAATATTAGTAAAGATGAGTAATTTAATTTTCTCTACAAGGATGTTCAGGAAGAAATGAGTTATTTCTACTCAGGGCTACAAGATCGATTGTCGAGAGAGGGAGTATTTGCTTACTGCAAGAACAAACTCACCACGGTTATGGATAACTTGCTACTGCGAGCATTAGACGAGGTCGGCAATGACTCAGTAGTCAAGATATACGAATAAGTAACAAAGATGAAGAATTAAAACTTTGACTTGCTTCTAAAGATTATCTTCAATACTTCTTATGAGAAGTACATTAATGAAAAGGTTGAATAGCCTACTAATCGCATTCGCAAAGAGGCTTTATATCAAAATTAGATTTTTCGTCTTAAGAAATAGACCTTAGAACAAAAGAAGTAGCACAAACAAATACAGGAACTGATACAAAAGTAAAATAATTTAATCTAAAAGATACAAACTCCTCATAAACTTCCGATTAACCCACACTCCTTTTCTAAATCTCCATCAGCTACAAATCTATCCAAAAAAAGTCCCAATAGTAAATCTTTAACTAAAATTCAAACTGCTAAGGGGTTACTCAATCGGAGCCCAAGCATCCAAAAAACAACACCATTGAAAAGATAAGCAAGCAGAAGCGGTTCAACTGCTCGTTTACCGACACCTGGTAGCAGAATATGCTCTCTGCAACAGTTGTAGGAGCTAATCCATTAAATAATGATCTAGAAGAGTAAGTATAACGAACGAAATCTACAAAAAGGAGAGGCTTATGAGACAGCTGAAGAATTTATTTTTACATTCTTTTCTCGCAGATATGGACTGAAGGATATGGCTTTGGATTGGTCACTCTCAGTCATTAAAGCTATCGAAGTGTATTGCAAACAATCAATTTAAGTCGAAGTATTTGGTAAGATCCTCAAGGGCCAGCTTTACTAAGAGTACTACGACGAATGTGTTTTGTTTGGGAAGCAAATTCAGCGATCATGCCAAGAATCACGACAGGAAAAGAGTGTTGGAGAAAATCAATTTAAGCGTATTTTTTATTACTACTTTTCTTATGAGAATCAATAGACCTTAGAGAAGATATTAGCAAGTTTTCACTTTCCCATAGATGTGAAGAAGATGACCTATTTTCTTCAGAGCTACAAATTGGCTTTCTAAGAAAAGCACCTCAAAAAATTTATCGAGGCTTTCGCAAGATTTGATGCTGATGAAGACAGTGCATTGACAGCTTAGGAATGTAAAGAGTTATTCACAAAGTTAATAAATGAGAACGAATAGCTTTCTGAGAACTAAAAAATATAGCATAAAGATTTATTGAAGAGTCAGCTGTCTGGACGACGTAAGAACAAGTTCATCTTTTCGGAGGTGTTTCAGTTTGTTCATAAGATCATATGAATCTATTGAGTGTTTTTGGCACTAATCAATGCATATTTATGATTGCATTAAATTGACATTACATATAAATATTTAAATGCTGATCAAGAACATTGAAGTAGTGGATAACTGGCGTGAGGCCAAACAGAAGATATATTCAATCATTCGTCAGCTCAATGCTTCCTTTGAACCCTTCGCTCCTATCTATCTCTTTATTGTTAATATTGCAACCCTCTTCCCAAATTGCTCTGTCCTATTCAAAGACTCTGATCCCTTCCCTTCGACTATATCGCAAAGTACAATATTTTTAACTTAGTTTTTCGTATCTTTCTGTTGACTAACTTGACAGCCACTTTTGGCATTAATTAACAGATCATCGCTGCCATTGTAATTGTTTTTGCTTTGATGATAGTAGTCTTAACGGTGGTGCATCTGGTATTTACACAAGTATTTACATTTTGCACCAAGCTTCTATCTCTTTTGTTAAAGCTTGGACAGTTCCTTTTGGTGCCTTTGGTGGATTACGGCGCTCACTGCTATTCTCAAATTTCCAACTCAACTTCCTCAATTCCTATAATGGTGCTATCAGGGATAGTATTAGTACTGTTATCTATGTCAGTAAAGGTTCTGGCGGTCTATCTAAAGTTCAATATTAGAGTCATGCGTAAAAAAAATCTATTTTGGAATTTAGACAACGACTTACATCTCTATGGAATGATTTATCTAATCTTTAAGGCTGTCTTTCTCTCCTTAAATGGAGTTACAATATCTATTTGTTTTCTAAGTTTAGTGGCATGGTATTTCCACCAAAAAATGCCCGGAAGCAGCATTAACCACTCTTCTAGAGTTATTGAATATAGTCCATACAATTACATAGCTGCTGCAGACCTCGGAGTAATGCTTTCTCTAATCTCCTAAAATCAATTCTTTGGGCTTAATATATGGGTTTTCGCCGTAGGTTCAGTGGTAATATATTGCATTGTGGAATTATACTTATCGAGTAAAGGAAAGCTGTATATTCCAATTTGCAGCTCAGCTCCAGAATAGTTCTATAATTTTTACTACTAATTTCGAGAAGAGTTTAAAAGTGAAGATATAAGCTCGGTGATGTCAAAGAAGAACTATAGCAGTGTGCACCAGTTGCATCGAATTCATTGCCCAAAAGACAAGTGCTAACTCCCTCCACCAAATGCTGTAGAAGATGAAGAAGCTATCTAGGCTGCAATTACATCATTGATTACCAGACATAAACAAGAAAATTTAAATAACAGACTCATTTTCGAGCTATGGAATCTATAACTTGGAAGAAAATGTGAAGTGGAACACCTAGTCTAAAAACCGTTAACCATGAAGCAGGACTTTATACTTCATTGCATTGAGAATTTGACTCGAGATAGTGAGGTGACAATTAGAACCAGCGAATCTAACAAAGGTGCAGTTTCCAAAGTGTTCTATGATCTTATCTTTGAGATATCTTCTGATTACTCGTTGTTTTATGAGTAATTGGCCAGGACACATCCTAAGGTCGATGCAGTAGTGCGGCTGGGTATAGGAATTCGTAAGAAGGTAGGTAAGCTAAAAGCTGCTTACTCAGAGCTATTGCGTTCAAGGCTTATCAATTTCAAAATGATTTAACTCTACCTGTAGTTCTTCACAAGTTTTGTCAAAGAGGATGTACTGGACAGAGACAGTGTGGCAAGATTGATGAAAGTACAGCAGCATATGCACTTCTAAGATATCGCTGAGAATTTTTTACCTACCTTTACTGTATATCCTGATACTGGCAATATATAGAATGCCAATAGTGAAGCCCAAAAGTTTTTAAAAAGCACTCGATTCGAACTCAAGTATCGAAATGTAACTGACATTTTGCTGCCATCTGTTAATGTAGAAGAGTTAAAGATCTTGCTGGGAAAGGAAGCAGATTAATATGACGATGAACCAGTCTACTCATTCTTTAAAAAATCAGATAAGGAGTATGGGTGCGGTACTTTAAAATTGAGTGAGCGATACGTTAAGCAAAAGAAACTATTAGTATTGCAGATTTCAAGATAACCCTTCTCTGATCTAAAGTGCATGATGTTGGTGAACGAACAATTCGAGATGTAGCTCATATCAAGGGAGCATGCTAAGATTAAGGCTGCTCAATATCGCAATAATCCACTCACTTTAGCTTGGAGGGACTTGTTCATTAAGTATATCAAGTAGAGCAAAGACAAACTGCTCAAAACCAAAATGGCCAAGATAAGCACTGACTACAAAGGATGTATACTCATCGTCAAGAAATTGGGCAGCCTTAAGGAGAATACTCACATCTTTTTAGCTCAGCTCATCATTGCAAATGAAAGTGCAAAAGACCGCAAGGAATCTATTCTTCAAAATAGACGCAGCTTTCAGAATGCAAGACTACATAGCCACTTTTAATTCCAATACAACGAGGATCAACATTAGGGAAAAGCCAGCATATATGGCTACAAGCAGGACATCCGCCCAAAAAAGACCAATGCCCAAACTCGTACAATAGATCGATTTGAAAACAATCAACAAACTGCACAGGCTAGCGGAATTGATTCTGGAATGATCTTGGGAAAGGACATAAAAACTTATCGTCTGTATGATGGATAACTTTACAATGTGGATTTATAGGACCGCTAGGCTTACAACTAGATTTTCGCTGAACATTTTAGCGAATCGAAGAAGAAGGAAGTGAGTGAGCAAAGCTCATTAGAGTGTTACATATTCCTTGGGGTAATTCTACTAGGAGTAGCGTTGATGGCCTTTTCTATCGCATTGATCATCCAGTTTCAGAGCAGCTCCCAGTTGGTCCAAACAGATTATATTCAGCGCCAAAATATCCAAAGTTTTAACATCGATTTCCAGCGACTCCTAACCCTCCTCAGAGACTAAGCATCAGGATTGATTACTAATTTTCCACAAATTGTTGTCAATACCGAGATCCAGTAGTCATATGGTCGCATTCAGTAATTAAAAAATTCTACTCTTTTCGACAACACTGAATATAGCATAAATTTTCAAAACCTGACAATGACTGGGACACTATCGGAGCTAGTAGATGTGATTTTGGCACATGTCACCGAAATCATTGACAGTGGTGACCTAAGTATCGTCTAGGATATTCATCAAACCTGTATTGGACAACTTAACGACATGATTGAATCAGCTCAGGATAATGTGGTCAGTAACATCAACACCTAAATTTCAGGACTGACTATGCTGAAGGATGCGCTCTTATACTCATCTATAGGATTGGTGTTGCTGATTTACTTCCTGATGATACTCTACTGCGTGAAGTCCAACTTCAAGGCCAAAGACAAATTATCTGACTTGATGTATATTTCCGATTCCGAAGCCAAGTTACTCCAATAGAATGCATAAAAAATGAAATATGCAGTCGAAATGGCAAGAAAAAACTTCGATGTTGACACTCAAAATCTGCTTAACAACTCCACAGATTTTAAGAAACGTAAAAATCCTAAGGAAGCAATTCTCAGTCGATAAATTGTATACACAATTGGGGTAATCACAGTGGTGGGCTTCCTTATTCATATTGTCTGCCTTTTTGTTTTCTCTTTTGTCTTCGCTAGTCAGATTTCTAACTTCTAAACCATCATCGATCAAGGTGAATACGTTACTTCAGTATTTCCAGCAAGCTGCCAGTTGGCTAATGAGATTGATCATTTAGGTCAATTAGATCCTGAGAAACTCAATAGTATCCGTAATAGCTTAAGCTCAATATAACACAATATGGACGGGCTCTTATTTTCTCCTAGCCTTAACTCATTCATAAATACTCTCTATTTTTAAAACTCATGCCAGCAGCAGCTTCAAATGTTTAACTATCCTTTAGTTAACTGCAGTAACACATGTCCGACTTTCACCATCACGAACCCCTTCTAAATTGGACTTGCACTCTATTTCAATAGACAAAACTACTACATGTCCAACAATCTGACTGAGAATTTCGCTGATACAGGAGTATTTTCAAATGAGTTTGCTCGGGTTTATACTAATTTAACTATTCTGATACAGGGAGAGGGGACAAACATGCTGCAGTAAACTTTTGTCCTCGTGGCCTTGCTCAATGGGCTAATCATTTTGATCGATTGCAGTTATATCCTGGCTTTTGTCATCATCTATCAATATTTCCGCAACCAGTTCCAACAAATAAAGGAAATTCTCTTCTTTTTTAGCACCAAACTTAAGGCGAAAACCAAAGGAGGAGACAGTGATGATGAAGAGGAGGATGAACCACTCAGTGAAGATCAATCATAGGAAGCCGTTCTCGTAAAAGAGGAAAGGTCAGCAAACAAGCGTCGGCGCACCACCATTGAGAAAAAGATAGATGGAAGCAATTGATTTTAATGGTCGTGTTTTTACCAACACCGATAAATTTATTATCTGACTATATTAGAATATTGTCATTTATATCATTTTAAATGCAGCAGAGTTCGTTTTTTGTGAGAACGGTACGGCCAAATAGGGCTACCATCCAAGAACCACCACGTACAACGCTGCTGCTTGATCCACCAAGGGTTGAGTTCTATAACTACCCCTCTACCAAGATAAGTCTCGCAAAAGTGGTCTTAAAAAATTAATCACGTTTTCCTAAAAAAATTTCGATAACACAGCCGAGCAAACATTATTTTGAGGTCAAGTACGCACAAAAGGAAATACCAGGCAGAGAGCAAATCGAAATATTTGTCGGGTTTAACCCTCAGAGGGAAAAGGGGAATATGGAGGACGAGTTTATCATCAGAATTGAAGGCTAAGGCACCTAGCTGCACGTCCCTATTTATTGTCAATATCGTACTGAATTATCCACAAAATTCTCATCTAGCAAGCAGCTCCTTCCCAGCAAAGAATTAGATCTAAGGCCAGCGTCAAAAGAGCCTCTTAAGCTCAATTTAAAGACTAGAATGTCTCGAATCAATATCAGAAATCCTTCAATCAGCAGGGGCATCTTATAGTAGGCTCAAGCAATTTATATTCGTGAAACAGTAGTAGAGTAGTTCTAAATTCGTTTCAAGCGCATAAGTGAGTATGTTCGTGAAAAATATGTCAAAAATGAGGTTTACTTGGGCGAGATTCAACTGTCCTCGTCAAAGGAATTATCCATTAAAGAATATACTTCAGTGATCGAAAAGGCAGACCTGCAAAGACTGTTTGAATAGGTACGAGGTCGTAATTAAGTACAATATTGCGAAGAGGGTCCATCTGTCAAGCTATTTGATAATGCAGCTCTTAGCTGGGATCCAACAAGAAATACTCCTACTTTAACTTTCTAGTGGGGACTGCGCAAGCTGCACGAGGAAGTACGCAAATATGTAGTATCATTACGGTTTGAAAAAATTCAGAATAGTTTGCGTATTTACCAGGAATATCAACAAAAATAAACACGCCAGAATAAGCGGTTAAAGGTTGAATAATATTTGGAATATTTAAACTGCCGCCTTGATGATAACTCTTTTTTCATTGACTATTAGCTGGAATTTGATAAAGACACACTCAAAGGGACGCACCTGCCAACAACCAATGATAGTCGCTTCATTGATTATCAGTTCTAAATAACGCAGCGCATTGGCTTTGACAATTGGTTACCAATGAATGTCATAACTCACCATCATCAAGAGCTATATCAACTTGATGATATTGATCTTCCTCTTAATTTTGTTTATATGCCCCCTGGACCCACACAAGGACGCAAGGGTGCGCCTCAGGAACTCACTTTTAAGCAACCTCCCCTCGAATGCATATAATAGATATAGGCCCTAAATTAATTAGTTTAAGACTGGGGACAACAACAAAAAAGAAGTGCAATTTAAAAGAAAGAAAATCGTTTATATTTCTAGTGTGAGAATGTTCTTGGTATTGAGCAAGATTAATTACTATCATCAGACTAAGATTGGCTGAGTTTAAGTCCTTTAAGCCATGAACGCTGGCCTTGGAGAATTTGAAAATGAAGTTAAACTTTACTACTATGATATTTTATACTTTCTTATTACTGAAGTAAATATTTTACAACCATAAATTAATAAGATATGAAATTAGGACACGCGAAAGGAATAGCATCAATCATTTGTCTCCTTTTGTTTATATTTATTTAAATTCAATCGCAGGACTCCCCACCAGTCGAGTAAGTACCCGTTCCTCCAGCCTTTATTTTGGAATTCAAAGTGTCTATCAACGATAAATTCTCCAACGCCAGAAATATATCTCTTTCGGCGAATTAAAACTCAATCGCTAACTATTCCTTCAATCTTTCTTCAATTAGCTTTAATAAAAACGTTACTTTCGTAACTAAACTTTTTGCTTGGTATAATAATGATTGGGTTTTTCGGCAAAGCCAAACTTTGAGTAAATGGATAATTATATAGAAATTACTGACCTTTATACGGATTAACGCTTGACAAATCATTTGCTGCTAAAATTGCTGAAGTTCAATAGCAGAAAGTACGAGAAGTAACTATACGAATCAAGAAAAGCTTGCATCCTACGAAATGCCAGCTTGTTAGTCAGCTACGACCCCTAATCATCACTATTAGTCTCCCGACTTGAAGATCCTTCCCTGTTTATTGATTCTTAACAATGCATGCCATTACTACAGGGAGACAAGAATCCACAAACAGCTTAAATCAAGATTATGTTCAAAGCTATCGAAAGAACAGATCTATTCATTGATTTTAAGAATCATCTTGTGGGGCTAAACGAAATTTCTGCTAAGCTGAAAAAATAAAAGCTAGTAGTGTCGTCAAAGCCAGTTCCACAAGATATGTCTGAACCTCTTCATTTGTGGAAACTTATCGTTCAAAATGCGAAAACTCTCCAAACGCAAGTAAAAAAAGTAAACTAAAAGATGAAGATTATTTCTTAAAAAGGGTACAGAAATTTAATTGCTTCCTCAATACGTCCAATTAATTTTGAATAGGATCTTCAACCTCTTTTTTAAATTGCCAAGTCAAATAATATCTCAAATATTACCTTAGTCGACTCTTTACTCCCAGCATATTAGTTTACTTATCATCAAACTCACTTTTTGGATACAATAGCATATCTTCAGAAAGCCATTCGACGCCATTTGAATTGCTGGAATTTTGATTGGGTAAAAATGGCAGAAAAGTATGCTGAGGTCGGATATTGGGGTTCTTTGATCGTCGGCGCTTTTTGGATTTTGCTCGATATTATTGCGTATAAAAACATTAATAAAAATATCGGCATATCTCAATCTTTTGGATTTTTCCTCAACACTTGGCTCTTGATACAAATTGTGCACCAATCTATTTGGATTGGGTCTCTAATTGACCCAATAGCTGGTTTGGTTTGCTTCCTCTTACTATTAATTTTTCATTATATGGCTATCAATAAAATGTAAAAACTTTTTACCTCTAAAAAACACTCTTTTTCTTCTCTCGATCGTGCACTGACTAAATGCATGTTTAATACACTAATAATAGCGATTATGGCTAGTATTTGCATACATATATGGGTCATTAGCGATATTCGAAGCTATTAACTGCTGCTGTGGACATTTAGCCAACTAGAGGAGCTGCTGGCCTAGTATTATTATTGCTTAATTCTTATTCCTCAAATTATTGTCAATTGGAAACTCAAAAACGCTGCCTCGACCTCAATAGCGCGATTATTAATATTCTTCGTAATCTGTTTCCGAGATAACTATTGGCTTCTGATTGATGGAGAATGCCACTGGTCATTAATTTTACTTTATTTGAAAGAAGGTAATTGTTCTCTTATTCAGAAATTTTATTACTCATTATTATCCTTCAGAAAATTATCTACAAAAATACAAATATTATCCCTTTCGAAGACGAAAATGAGCTAATTTAAAAATAAAAATAATCCATTGATTCAGAATCACATAAACTATCACCTGAGCTCAAGGAAAAATAACAATGATTGTGATCATCAAAATCAGCTTGCTTCATTCATATAAAACAATTACATTATAATATTAAGCAGATTATTAGCAAACTATCAACATTTGGTTCTTAATGGCTCATCTTAAAAGAGTTCATCGGGAATTTATCTTTCAATTGGTTTTAATTGGACCTTCCTGAGTTATGGTCTTCTTTGAAGTCGCCTCCTCGAAAGTTAATTGCCTTATGCAAACAAAGGCATTTATTCACCAAAAGGATAACTGAATTATCTACAGTGCTAAAGCTCATTGGATCTTTATCTTGACTTTCTATAAACTTCCTTACTCTAGAAAGGATCTAAGTCAAAATCACCTTTATTTAATTTTGCTTTGTTTTGCTGAAAGTATTGGCTCTTTGTGTCCCTTTAAACTCTAAAATTCCTGACATATTGATCTTATTCGACATTAATTTCCTCTTAGTCCTCATATCTTGGTGCTTATCGCCTTTACCTTGCAGTCTTGGCGATCATCTGTTTTTGTCTGCCAACCCTATCTTTTTGATTGTAGATAGCTTTAACTTTTTGAGTTTCCACAAGTTATCTTTGACCCTGTATTCCCAATCGAGATAAGTTTAAAGATTTATTTTCCCTAATCTATCTTTCAGGAATGATTCGAGATGATTTTAGGTATTCATCCAATTGCTTCTGTGTCTGCAAAAACCAATTAGGTGAAAACTGGTAGTGATTAAATAATGATCTATTGCCCATATTTACTCTAGCTCTGTATTTGAGGGCATTATCGCCAATTTATTTATTAGGCAATTGCGGTTCGCATTTACTGGAGCATGAATTTAAAAGCTTGATCTGCTCAGTGCGTATTGGTTACGCAATTACTTCTGAAGGATTTACTTATTGTAAATTTGTATTTTGTGGGGGATTATTTACTTTCTAAATATTCAAAGGACAAACGGGTACTATGCGGTCTTGCCTCTCTTTCCTAAGTGAATGTAGAAAGTCTACAAAGCGTTAATTACTTTTGTTTATTAAAGATTCTCTTTGATTAATTTTATTGTCTTCAATCATATTATTATTATTGAATTATCTTATGATTGAATTTTGCAGATAGAATGCAGAAAAGCATGCCAAGGTTATTAATTAAAATTAAAATATTAAATTAGCAAATTATTTATATTTATGTGATGAATATCAAATATGACAGATGATTAAAGGAGATTCACATTTTTAGCTACTATTTTTACAATAATTAAGTCCGTAGCCAACAATAAACTTGTCAATAAATGGCGTCAAAATTGTTGCAAAATAATAATTTGACCCGCCTATATTAAAATACAAAAGCATCAATAAAATAATAATCTATAATCTTTATTGCAGCTAAATTTAAATCAATAGTTATCCATATTCAACTTTCGATTGTTCAATTTTTATATATATTATATCTAATTTAATAATAACTCTTTGAAGTTATTTCTTCAGTTAAAAATAATCAACTGCATATCTATCTTATTTTATCTTTCATGATTTCGATGAAATGCCATCTGCAATTAAATAAACTCTTCAAATTATTAGCCAATTGACTTTATTCTGCTTTTATTAAATCTAACTTTGTTTTACCGCCATAATCTTTAGTAAAAACTGTCACCAATAGTAATTACAGCGAACAAAGCAACAAATGTTTTAATAAAACTCTTTGTAGAATTTGGTTTATTGATGAAATAGATATTATTATTTGAAAGCCAGAGCAAACCGTGTTAAATTCATATTATCACTTTCACTTTTCCTTTTAATTTTGTAGACTTAAATTCTTATTCTAATAATTTGAAACATATTTTTCTTGCATAAAATAAAATTTTAGCTATACCTTTAGTGAATGATTTGATTGCTATCAAAATGACTTGTTAAATAATTTATTAGAAAAAATTCAAATATTAGTTGTAATTATTATTTAAAATTAAATACTTGTTATGGGAAATACCGAAGAGGGATAGCTGAGGAAGTATATTGAAATCACCCTTGAAAGCATATTGCCCAAATTCAGAGTTGAAAGCTTTGAATCTTACCTAGCTAATCTTTAGCAGTCAAGGGATCTAAAGATATTTATAGATGATCTTTACAATAACATGGCTGTTCTCCGACTCAAAAGCGCTGATATTTTACAATTATTAAAAAAGATAGGCTCGAATCCTTCTATCAAAGAAGGTTTTGGATACAATTATTTTGCTTTATGGCTTTAATTTTTGCTGATTGACGAAATCAACATCCAGAACAGAATTAGCAGATAAGAAATATAAAAACTTTCTAAATCAAGAAACAAAGATCAGTTGGAAGCCCTTCAAGATATTTGCTATGCTTGTGGTTCAAGCGCGACTGAATAGGAAATCAGAAAAATTTTAGAGGAAATTCAAGAGGATCAGTTATTTAAGGAAATGATCTAAGTTAAAGAGTAGGTTAAAATCCATGATCTAAAAGAAAGCAAATTAAAATGGGGAAAAAAATCAAATCTTTCTGATTTAAACTCCAAGCAAAGATCAAGTGTGTTTTTAATCATCTTAGACAAAATATTCCAAAGAATAGGTGCAGTCAATAAAATACAAGATTTTTAAGAAACTTTAAAAAAAATAGCTGACCTAATCAATGACATCTTATTGAGGACTTACAGTACTGAAAGGGAAGTCTTGAACTGCCATCTCAACTCAGCTATCTTCAACCAACTTGGAATTTAAATTAAAACAAATAATTGCATTGTCCATGAGCAAACAACCGATGTAATTAAGTAAAGGTTTTAGAATTTTCAAAAGTTTTTCTACTTTCAAAAATCATTAATATCATTTGACCATCAATAACTAAAAATTGTGGATATATTGGACAAAATGAAAAGTTTGCTTCGCGATGGAATGAAAAACCTGTGGTATTGGCCAACATACGATAAAAAATCTTTCATTGTCTTCATTATAGAGAAAAGCGTTTAGATGGAACAAATAGACAGTCTGGTTTAAATTTTTAATACTCATACTCCAAATATGACTGCTCACATTTTTGATATTAATGAGCGAGAGTTCCTAGAGTAAATTTTAACTCAAACACCCAAATAAGTCAGTTTGGCTAAAGTCATTAAATGTCTATAAAAATATGCCAAAAATCAAAATATTGATCTAGAAAAAGAGCTTAAAAGCGGACGAACTTATAGAGAATTATTACAATCTAAAGGACTTCCTTTTTCTCATATTTAGAACTGGTCTGAAATTGTACCAGTGAGCAAGGAGGATTATTTTTATATTTACTGCTACAAGACCAAGAAGAGACAACAACTCTATATTAATCTTGAGCATAGAGATGAGCTTTTTGATAAATGCAAGGATCTTAAATTTCATTAATCTGTTGCTTTTACCTCCAAAGGATATAGTTTAGACTGCGCACTCACTGATAAGATGACAATAGGAAATTATCAGTCTGGAAAGCTAAATCCTCAATTCCGCTACAGATCAAATGTCGAGTTTAATGGCATTCTCAATTATGGAAATTTGCGCAAATTTTAGCATTTAGTAAAGGAGTTTAAGTGGATGATCCTCTTAAGTGAAAAGTGGGAATAAATTAAATTTGATGCTAAAGAAAACGAGCACATCACCGAATAAATTATGAGGAATATTAAAGGTTAAGAAAAAATATTTAAAATGCGTTTAGGCACTGGAATATTAGTTGAAATTAATTTATAAACCATGACGATTAATGAATTAATCAACTCTTCAAAATCACCCAATTAGTCTTCCATGATGAAGCATCGATACGGTTATCTAATCTATTTTCTAGCATATAAGGCAAAGAATAATTCATTAATCATGCCTGATTTAAGTGATGATGAACTAGAAAGTCCAATTTAAACTGGAAAGGAATCTTAATCGTAATAAACTCTCCCATAATATGAAAAATAACAAACTTTAGATAAAACTTTTTAATTTTTAGGGGTATTTTGGCCATACTTTCAGGTCGACCATTATGATTTTACGATTGATAAAAATGAGAATGTGCTTGCATCAACTAAAACAATACATTACTTTCAAAATTGGTTTGACATAGAATTATATTCTCTCATGGATTAACATGTAATGGAAAAAGGGAAGAAAATATTTATTAGTAAACAATATTTTAAACTCAGTAAAAAATTGTATCCTAAATTTAAGGAGGAAATAAAAATTTGTCAGCAAAAGATGACCAAGACATTAAATTTGTAATATAAGAATTAAAATCTGACTATTGTAAATTTGAAATAAGAGCCATAGTCTATTGCTTTTTATTAGGCTTTGATGAAATATTTAACTCTCAAGATCACTAAATAATGCCAAAAGAAAGGTTTTACTTTAGAAGTCACAAAGGATTAAAGAGATTACTTATTAAAACAATAAAAAATTAAAGTAGTAGACTTATAAAATACCACAGTGTAGATGGTATGCACAAAATAGTAAAGATAAAAATTATTGAAGGAGGTAGCAGCTCTTGATTAAACCCATTAATTTACTTACGAAGACCCAGCAGCCTATAAATTGATGAAATAAAAGGAAGCAAAATATTTAAAATAAATTTATTTGGTTGAAAATTAAATTGGATAAAATACTTTTAGGGTTTCAATGAAACTGAAAAATCATCCTACTTTCAAATAAAAATTACTATAATATCATATAAAAATAGAAAAGTAAGGTGGATAAAATATCCAACGAAAGATGGAAAAAGAGGGCTAATTTTTGCATATTTATAAATCAGAATTTGGAAAATAAAACATTTAAATTGGTGTAACGAAAGTAGGAAAGAATGATCTGTTGCTCTAATACAAAAAAAGAGTATAAAAAGCAGTAAATAAAGTGTTAAGCAAGATAAATGAAGCAAAATAAAGATAATTCTTTAAAATCGCAAAGGGCAAAAGTCGATAGTATGTCTTTACAAATGTTTAAATAGACTATATTTACAAGCTAAAGGAAAAACTTGCTTAAATATTGAACAAAACAGCCAAAATGCCGATTAATGCAATTATTGATGTGAAAAAGGATAATAATAACTTTATCCTGACTGCCTTACAAATTTCTCCTGATAAAGAAAAAATAATAGAACAAGAAATTTAGCATTTCAATAATCGGTTCAAATAATTTATTCAAGAAAAAAAAAGAATTTTAAATACATCAAAAATTACCAACGACATTTTCAATAGAATACCGAATGATAAAGTTCAATCAAAACTTATTAAAGATATGAGAGTTGAATTTAAAAGGCATCTGGGTAAATTATTAAATGAAATTATCACTCACATGACTTAAAAATCAATAAAAAATATTTAAAAATAATTTTCTGATTTTATTACGCGCTAGCCATTAGACACTACCTTTAGAACAAAGCAAAAAAATGATTTACAGAAAAATATCCTCCATTAAATATAAAAAATAAATATTTTTGAAGATTACTTAAATGAATTCCTTTAAAAAAAGGCAGATGAACTGAAAAAACCTATCGACAAAAATATTATCCTTAAAGACATTACTCCAGTTCTAAAATCAATGAATGATAAGTTTAAAGATAACAGCAAAAAATTTACCATAAAAGACTTGGAAAGTTATTTCAAATCATTAAACAGTTTTTCTGCAATTTATTATGGTCAACAGCTTCCCATTACTCAACATCTTAGATAATTTAACTAGCTCATTCAAAAGAACGATGTGGTACTTGTAAAAGTAGGCACAGGTTCAGGAAAGTCCACAGTCATACCCCCGTATTTAGTAGGACTTGGGTACCAGAAAGTTGTTGTGACTCAGCCTCGAAGGTTGCCTTGCGATCAAATATATAAAAGAGTGTCAGATGTTTTTGGAACCGGAATTTGTGGATATGAAGTTGCAGATGGAGGAAAAGATAAAAACAATAGTTTAATTTATATGACTGATGGTTTGCTAAAAATGAGGGCATTATATAATTTATAAGTGTTTGATAAGATAGACGTCTTAATTATAGATGAAATTCATGAAAGATCAGCCAACATCGATATCCTCTTGCTTCTTTTAAACTAATATTATAAAGCAAAAAATAGAAAATTAAAATTAGTGCTGTGTTCTGCAACAATTGACAAAAATGTGGGAAAAATATTAGAAGATGCTAATCTGCAAATCGCCACTTTCGAAGTTAATGTTAAGCGCCACCCTGTGACAGAGCATACCATTTAAACTGGCAATATCTTAAACAGAGTTCTTGAATTAGCTGCCCGTCTGGAGGGCAATCAACAAATGCTTGTTTTCTATCCTGGAGTTGCCTAAGTTAAAGATATGGTGAGATTATTGAATAAATACAACCATAAAGCTTATCCAATAATGTCATAACAAAGTCCTATTTAGCAAGCTCAATTTTTGGAGATAGGGCAGATTTTTATTTCCACGGCTCTTGCTGAAACTTCCCTAACTTTCAAAAATTTAAAATTTGTGGTTGATTCACAAATGTCAAGATGGCGTAAATTTAATCCCGTAGTCGAGCTAATGTAAACATAAGAAGACTATTCATCAAATAGTTCAATTGCTCAAAGGAAAGGAAGACTAGGGAGAACTTGTCCTGGGTAGTATCACTATTTTGTTTATCCCAGTCATGATCTTGCAACTAACAGAGACCACAACAGAACTGAGCTTGAAAATAATGATCTAACAAGCTATATCTATGAACTTCTCCTCAGATAAAATGCGTCATTGAAAGGGGTGCAATTTTTAATGAGAAAACTCAACCACAATGCTTCAGAGTTTGATTAAAAATTTTAGTATTCAGGAAAAATATTAAAAGATTTAAATATTATTGACTCCAAGAATTCTCTCACAAGCTCAGCCATTAAAATGAAAAAATATGGAAATTTAGGGCACCCTCAGAATAACTACGCTCTTTATTTAGCTTCCCAGAATAATTGCACCGTCGATATGGTGTATTTGGTTTCGTTTTTGATGATGGGTATTAATCGGTCAGGTGAAATATTAAAAGACCGAAAATCACAAGCAAAAGGTGGCGATCTTCGGACTATTCACGATTTTATTGCAAGCATTGCGGAAAAGATTAACCTAAACACTATTAATCCCAAGCAAATAAAGGAAAAAATGAGACAAAATTGTAAGGACATTTCAAATAAGCCTTGGTTTAGCGTGATAGTACGCGTAATGAAGAAAGCAAAGGATTTACTTAAAATATGTCAGAGTAGTGTCACCATTTCCAACTGGGCGGCGATGGTTTCAACTTTGCTTTCAGCTTACAAAAATAAAATATTCTTTAATCAAGCAGTATTCGGAGGGAACAAACTCAATTACGAAAAAACTAGAAAAGAAACCTTTTGTTTCTAGCAAAAGGAGAAAATGTCGGATGAAACCATCTACAAAATCGATCTTAATTCACTCACATATGACAAAAACACTCCTCCATCAATCATACTTTCTTTAAATTGCGCAATTAGTCCTCAGAATGAATGTGTCTTAAGTATTTGCGAAGTACTTGATTTGAGCACGGTCAAGGAGCAAATAAAAATCAGTATTATTGGTTGCTAAATTGAAGCAAAGTTTTTTAAAGATAGTTAACCCATGAAAGAAAAATAGTTATTCGATAATTTATAGAAGTAGATTCAAAATAAATATAACTCGGTAAGAGTAGACACTAAATTTCCTGTGATGGAATTGACTGGAAATTTTTAATCTTTATCTCAAGCATTTAATGGCTTTATTTAAAAGCAAAGGAGAAACGGCTAACTTAAGATTGACCTTAAAAAAATTCTCGAAGAAGCAATCGCTAAGCGAGCAATAAAACTGCAAAAAGATCCAATGCTGGCAGTTATAAAGAAAGAATATTCAATGTCATTGCTGTAAAAAATAACTAATCCTGATATGAAGAAAATGTTTCAGACGATGAAATTTTAAATGTCGAATAATTATGGAATTGAAATTGAATGGAATTCCAGTATGGCAGAAACTTTGTTTATTGTTAAAAATTCTAAAAATTTACACGTCAGCAAGATTATTGAAAAGCTTTACAATTTCTGCCGCTGGTTTGCAGATAGTCAGACAATCTGTAAGGAATAATTCAAAATTAAACCTCAAATTTTAGAAGATAACCAGTTTTTGAACAAAAATGATAAAGAAAAGATTATGGAAAGAGTTAATCAGATTGTTGATAGCAAACTTGATCATCATATTATTAAGGGTTGGGCAAATGGTAGTGGGCCATCTACAAAATACTCTCGCACAGGAAGGATGCTTGCTGTCTGCTGGGTATTGACCAATGTGTTTCACTGTGTTATCAAAGGCGGTTTTGTGAGAGATTGGGTAGTGAACAAGGAAGAAGTGCTTCCAATAGGTAACCTTCGTAATTTATTAAAGGAAAATCCGAGAAATAATTTCATATAGGTTGAGGATGAGAGTGTGACTCCCTCTGATATCGATGCTGAACTTCATGACTTTAATTTGTTAGATAAGGAGAAATTTATAAAATAAATGAAAAAGATAGGAATTTCCGTGATAATTGAGGAGGATGGGTGGCGCAAGCACGTTATCTTCGATAAGGATGCCTAGACTGGAGGATTCACAGCTGATTTAATTGAGCCCTACACATCGATGTGTCACGATACTTACGATTTCGATGTCAACATTCTTTATATCAAAAAAGACTATCTTAACGCCATAGGCCAAAAAATCCCTCTTGAGTACTAAGATAAACACGGTCAAAAGATCAAAGTTAGTCTTGAACAGCTCCTTTCACAATGCAGGAAGAAAGAGATGCGTAAGCTCAAATAAAGTATCTATTAATATCGCTATACCAAATTTTCAAAACGAGGATGGAAGATTAACAAAGACGAAGTTCATCAACCTCTTATTTATACAGATTATACAACAAAGAATTCTCCAATAAATCCTTCCTCTATTAAGGACATATGTCCCGATTTTTATCAAAGAATGGTGGTATAGAAAAAATATAAAGTCGAACGCATTCAATCATTGAAAAACAAAGCATGGGATGATGCCTTTGAATCAGCCCAGCATTGGATAATCACTGAAATTGAAAAGACTTAGGGCGGTCAAAATATTAACTCTAATAATAAATTACTAGTTCATGGCAGTCGATCTAATGAAGGAACTATAGGGATTAAATAATTTGGATTTGATTCTAGATTTTTCGGTTCCTACGGATATTATGGCCGAGGAGCCTATTTTGCAGATGATCCACAATACAGTGATGCTTATGCATCAGTAAATCCACTAGATAACTGCAAAGAAATGTTTGTTGTAATGGTTGCATTAGGCAAACAATAAGAGCTTACAAAAGAAACAAAATAAAAATTAGGACCAAGTAAAGGTTTTCACTCCATCGTGGGTCGCAACAGAGGGCATGGGGAATATATTATTGAAAGATGGGGTCAAGCTAAGCCCCTCTATCTTATTTCTTACCGATTGTGATTTATGAAGAAATAATATATTTTATGCAGTAATTGATATTTGATCTAATAATTCATTTGATTCATCATGCCTTGAAAAGGAAATAATATAACTGTATTATTTACATATATGATTAAAACTATTGGAACTATTAGAACTTTTTTTATATTATTCAGAATTCATATAATTTTAGTATTCCTCAATTCATAGATCAATATTATTTATTCAATATCAAAGGATAAGCCTTAAGCAAAGAAATAGAAAAAACATTTAAAACAAATCTCTTCAAACAACCCAAATGGAAACTCAATCCAGCTCAACTTCTATAAAAATGAAGCGTGAATAATAATAAAATTATCAATCTAAAACTTTTCCAAAATGATAATGTTTAAAATATGAATAAGCAGTGTAATCTTCGAAAACATACTAAATTTCTCAAACATTATAATCGAGTTTTCACAAAAATGTTTAATGTTTGTATCTTTTATTACCGCAATCAAAATACTAAAAAGATATGACAAGGGGCCTAATCCATTAAACAATATTTATGATTAAATGCAGATAAGATGTAAAGGAGTTAAATATACCTTTAAAAACTATTGTGATCTCAAGTATGTATTGTTATTGCTGAATAAAAAAAATTGGACCTCCCATCTTCCCTTTACCTCTCTATAAATTGTAAGCGTAAAGGGAATTCTACTCTATAAGTTTATATAAATATACTTCTATTTTATCAAACCATAACTATAAAGCAATTTTTAAAATTTGTCAAAGATAAATATTATTAATTAGGAACATTAATTTTTATAATTTTTAACATTTTCTATTCAGTCGTATTTTTTATATGATTTTTTTATTAATACTTTCGAGAAATTATTTTTTTATTGAAATCAACTTATTTTTTATTCAAAATATTGATTATAATTTACTAGTTGAGAATCATTAGTTCAAAATTTAATTAAAATTAATTAAAATATCCAGAATGGTTTGTTTATTAATACTATTGATTAAACTTTTGACCATAATGCTCTTAGGCCTCAACTGCAACGGGTTCTTTTTATTTTGGAAATCAGAAATAAAATTGATTGAAGTTGATTAAAACATTTAATATTTCAATACACCTCTATTATCATTCTCAAAAATCAGTGAAAAAGAAATAGGCAAAATCCAGTGCGGAGATATGAATCAAAAGAGACGATTTTTTTCTGATATATTGGAAAGTTGAATTGATTTTGACATTAAAAATTGTTGGTCATTAATTTTTTGCATTTATTTATCAAACGCTTTATTTGACTCTCTATACCATATTGATAATCAACAGCTATGCATAAAATGGTTGAACTCAGTAATGGGTCATATCGCGTACTCGAGCAAATCGGCCACGGAGCCTCAAGCAAAGTCTACCTCGTTTCTAAACTTTCGAATAAGAGTAAGGAAGACTTACATCAGCTTCCCACAACCACAGGATATAGTCCTAAAGCTCCCATGGAAGAAAATTTATAATGCCTTAAACTTTAAAATTCTATGGAACTACGATAATTTTGGAGTATTGACTACATCAAAGAAGGCCAATGGCATGAAAATAATTTGGCTAATCAAAAAGAATCTATCCATTCATAAATTCCCCTTTTCTGTGCTCTCAAGGAAATTGTGATAGAAACTGGACAGATGGAGCAGCTCAAAAAAGATCGTGAGTTTAAAACCTAATTATAAATCTTGAATCGATTAAGTCATCCTGGAATTTTGAAGATACTAGATTGGAGTGTGGATGAGCAGGGCAACTCCTCATATCCTTATAAACTACATATGTTGACAGAGTGGGGTAGTGGAGGCAATTTGCTCACCCTGATCGACGTAATCAACGAAAAAAAGATCTTTTAATAGAAAAAAATGCGCATCTTTACTCATTTATCCGCCCAAATTGTAACTATAATTGAGTATCTGCAAAATAAGGGAATATCTCATCGAGATATAAAAGTAGCTTTACCATCACGTAGGCTGAAAATTTCATTCTTGATGATAAATATCGACTCAAGCTGATTGATTTCGGACTCGCAGAAATATTTGATATCAGCAAAATCCATTTAGCAGATAATAAATCTAGATAAGTTTCTAAAGATGAATCTAAAAAATAACATGGCTATGTCGGATCAAAACATTATATATCTCCAGAAATGATTGAACGCAGTCGCAGAGATACTTCTTCTCAGCATTACTATTCCAAGACTGATATCTGGTCTTTGGGTATCCCAAATGTAATTTAGGAATACTGATTTATTACATGTTTACTAGAAGTTACCCCTTTGATGGCACTAATACTTTTTTTGTCTTGTAGGCAATTAAGAAAAAAGATCCTGATTTAACTCCTATACAAGATTAAAGGCTACGTCAACTATTATAAGGGATGCTACAGAAAAGACCTGAAGATCGTTGGGAAATTACTCGTATCAAAGAGAATTAATTTTTTAAAGATATTTAATGGCATAAAATTTTTGAAATAGAATCTCCTCTGACTGAACTTCAAAAAAAATAAGGTCAAGAGTCATTATTCTATCGAGAGGAAGTAGTTGTAAAAATTGAAGATGACTCCAAGCGCCGAGTGGTAGAACTTTTACGGAGAAAGGTGAGCAAGAATAGCTAAAAAAGTACTGAAAGATAATTCTAGACTTCTATTAAACTAAACTAAAGAGGTGAATTGTCAATGAATGATACTTTTCGTGAAACTAAATTAAATATTAAGAGCACGAATAAAGTTATCTAAGGAAGGGAAGAAATTCAACAACAACCAAAACAATAAATTCAAGATAGCGAGCAGAATGAAGCGAGGAACTACCTCACGATTGGTAAACCCAACTCCAGTGCCATGTTTAAGTACATGGAACTGCTGGGTGACACCAAACTTGAAGTATTAAAGCGAGTTTGCCGCATAATCTGGACCACTCAGAGGGAAGGAGCTCAATTCCATCCTCCTGAGTTATAGATTCAGTTTAAGAGCGAATAGCAGCAATAATCCTTTGTTGATGCTTTCATTCATCTCTCAAGACGTTGATAAATAATTGAATGATCTATTTGGAATTAAATACAATATTTACTTGGAGGATCTTTCTAAATATATTTTAAAACAAATTTGACAACATTAGCTCACTGATATAAAATAACTTGATGAATATCATCAATTTAGGCCTTATCAGCAGTTTGCACTCGACGATAGCCTATAAAGTGATCAAATAGTTTTAAATGATTATTAAACAGTGATTAAAATTTCGACTGAAATGACTCAGCTGATTGGAGAAGAAGGCTGGACTAACAACGTACTCTTCGAGAGACAAAAAGACAAAGAATTATACTATATACCTTGTTATCTCCGCTTAAAGGTTAAAAATTTTGTCTCAATTGACATTGCCTCTCAGGAAGCTGAAATAAATGCTGATCTCATCTTTACCCTCTACTATGCTCATCTCCCACCTTTTGTAGTAGATAATCTTGCATAAAACATTGTTTTTCAATTTAACAGAAATGATGCCATTCAGTTATCCCGTAGCGTAGAAATCTCTCTCTCACGCAACTCAAAGCAGAGTCTCCTGTCGTTTACTATCCGCAAAAATCTTAAAACCAAGGTGTAATGCAATTTCTTTTGGTCACCTTTTGAACTCATTTATTTGGTCTTGGTAATTACAATCAGATCTTTAACAATGGACAACCCCTTAGATAACAGTATTCCCATTTTTATACGTTTTAATCTCATGGACAACGGCAATCGACAAATAAAAATTAGCCATACGCGTGAAGATACTTTTGGAAACTACCGTCTTGCACCATACAAGCTTAAAGTATATTACTCCTCTTAACTATTCTACGATCCAGACCAAAAAAATAATGAGTTGGAGGAGGAGGAAGGTGAGTTAATTGAGGTTGATAATGATTTGTCTCATTCAGCAGATCAAATTCGCTCATAGCCAGATCCAACCAGCAAATTGCAATATTTTCAATACGCGCATTTCGTTGTGCCAATGTATAAATATCCTTTCTTATCGTTATTTACTATTTTCTTGCCAATGTGGAGTCTATCTCTATTCAACCTGTTCATGTACTATTAAGGTTTGGACTTGAGCATGCGTATAAGCAATGGCGCAATCATTGACTTATCTCTTTTTGCCTATATACCTACAATACGTGCTCAGTTACCTGATACTCCCCAAGTATTGATGGTTTAACTACTAATATACTCAATCGCATTAACCTTTCATTTTACATTAATTTAAAGCTACGTTGTGGCCGGAAATAACCCAAGTACTTATGTGATGCAATGGAATTCCGATGTATGGTTTCTGCTTTCAATAGTAGTGACAGTGCTCTCAGCAGTTATTTTACTTATTCTAGGATTGCTGCACAAATTCAAATGGGAGCCAATGTATTTATCAGAGGACGAAGAACTGCCTTAAGAAAAATTTAATCGTCTAAACTGGAAAAACCTGGAATGCGACAAATATTTTGCTCAATTTCCTCGTCTTCGAATAATATCCTGATCGTTTAATATATACTTTTGCATCATATAATACAGCTTATAAGAACAAGAGGATAATTTATAATATCCATTATGCAGGTCAATAAATATGATCGCCAGATTAGATTGTGGGGAACAAGTGGACAAAGACGATTGTCTAATGCTAAAATTGTTCTACTCGGGTGCTCTGGTGCAGGCATTGAGGCTTTAAAGAATCTTGTACTTCCGGGAGCTGGACACATCGACATATGGGATGACAGAGTTGTGGCTATTGAAGATCTCTCCTCTTCTTTTTTTTATGCACCTGAAGATGTTGGCTGCTCTCGGGCTGAGGCAGCCATTAAAAATTTAACTGAGATGAATCCCGATGTGACTGGATAAGCCTTCTTCAAGCCTGCACACTCTATCCTATAGGACAAGTCAAAATTACAAGAGTATAGTCTCGTTATATGTGCAGATCTCAGTGACTCACTTAATAAATAAATATCTGCCTTGTGCTGGGATTTAAACATTGCTGTTATTTTCCTAACTGTGGTGGGATTTTTTGTTTACGTTCGCAGTCAGTACGCTCTCCACTGTGTCGAAAGCTAGAATATTACCTCAAAAAAGTATTACATGCGCCTCCATGACCCATTTCCAGCCTTAAGGCAACATTCTCAGCGTTGGCCAATCGATAAGTTAATCAGATAATTCGAAGCGGAGACATAGGAGCACAAAAGGAAATAGCTTTTGCATTAAATCAACTATATACCTTATCCAATTATTCTCATGCAGGCGTATGAAAGCTTACCAAAAACAGAAAGAAAGAAAAATCAAATTGTGGCAGTTATCAACAAATGGTCCATAGGATTAGGAGAAGATCATCGGGATAATTTTAATGAAGCTGCAGGCAGAACATTCGATCTTTTTCAAACTCCCGACAACTTCCTCGAAGATATCAGTATATTTGAACATCCAAAGCTCGCAGATGCAAAGGCTAATTCTCCGAGTTTGATAATCTTTTTACGTGCTTGTGGCTAATTCTATAAAGACGGTGGCTATTTGCCACAACCAACAAGCCTACCAGATATGCATACATCAACTGAATATTACATGCAGTTAAAAGATACTTATCGCCATCAGCATGAGGTGGATGTAGATAGGTTGCAGCAGATTATTCTAAGCATTTTTGGGAGTAATGCCCTTTTATAGCGTGGTGTGATATCTTAATATGTAAATCACCTCAATTCACTGAAACTGATATAGTTATCACCCTATTTCAAAGAACTTGAAAGTATAAACAACCCAAATTTGCCTTGGGAAAATCCTGATTGGAGAAATATTCTTGTCGCACTGAGAGCCTATAATAAGTTTAGATAAAGTTCAACCTGTATCCCAACACCTCTTAATTATGAACAAGTTAAAACCTCGGCTGAAGGCCTCCGCGCGCAATATGGATTATAACAATTGGATGACCGCTATATAAGAGAAGTATGCCGAGTAGAGGGGCAGACAACAATAAGCATGAACTCCATAGCTGGCTCTTTGGCAGGACAAGAGGCTATCAAGCTTATAACCCATTGTTTTTCCCCTGTTCGTAACGGATTTATATATGAGGGCATACATTCTTTAGGCTATTCCGTGGCTTTGTGATTCATTCATCTTAATCAACGCATATAAAACAATCACATAATTATAAATAAGAAGATCATTAAACCAGATCGCTGTGACCGTAACGGAAAAGCATTTCCCCACAGCCAACCATAAGTCGAATTTGATTAATATCCATGATCTTCTCTTAAATCTCCCCGTTATAACGCATTTGCGTAGTTTCTTCCAGATAGGCTGCTGACTGTATATCCTTTGGATTTGCCTACGATCCAATAATCGAGTAGGCGGCTATAGTACTTTTCATCCAGATAGTCATTGTCTCCATCCCAATCAACTCCCAATGATTCAAACTCTAAAGCCATGACGTGAAGGCTTAATTTATCTCAACCTTAGGAGCTTCAATACTTCTACTAGGTTAGATTTTTATGTTAAATCTTTTGCAAAAATTTTAGACCAATGGCTTGGAGAGACGATCATGGTCGCTTTCAAAGGAACTATCTACAAACAGAAGAGTATCAGTCTTGAGGTACTCATAGATAGAGTGGCGTAAATGCTCGGCGAGATGACCTTAAATATCTGCATCAACTGCTGTACGACATAATGCAAGCATAGGCATTTCTCCAGTCTTCATATACTTAATCTGGCGGTTAAATTAGCTGACGACTAAAAAAGCAAGGGTAGAAGAAGGTACAGCTAGTATATTTCGATAAGGTGATTTGATGGTTCTACCGTCAAGCGTGATAAGATAACTAAGTAGGAAAAAACTTACTTGTGGAGAGGGTGGCGCTGCTGTAAATTTCTAGCAAAAGAAGCTTATTTATAGAAGCGACGCATGTTATTTTGATCGTGGCCGACCTGAACGGCCATTTTAAATAAACCCCTTTTCAACAGCATCATATTATTAATTCAGATCATTAACCAAATTATGGAAAGACATCCGTTTACCAAACAAATACATTCAGTATCATCTGAAGGATACCCTAAATTTAATGCTATGACAAAAATTAAGTTCATTTTTTTAGATAAAATATCCTCATCAAAAGCTCAGAAAATTGAGATATTTAATTTAAACAGATAATTTTGTAAAATAATAATAATAATGCTGCGCAATGCCACCCGATCTCTCTTCTCTAAAGTAAGATATATCGATACAGCTAAAGAGCAGTGGGCTTACATCAAGGAGATGAAGCCCTACATTCTACCCTTCATCCACAAGGATAAAATTATCACCAATTCACTTTTTAAATCTTATAGTTTACTTATTCTAAGCAAAGCTTGCTTCTTCGGTGGCCCTTTTTTTCTTAAATTAGGTATAAACTCTCTGACTGGTGCTGTAGCCTACGGAAACCCACTGCTTATGTTCTTTGGGTTTGGAGTATGCTATTCAGGATCAGTTTTGTTTTAGCAGATGCGTAATCTTTAGACATTAAAGATAATAAATATCGCATTGGTAGAAACAACATCCAAGGCCTATAAGCATATGTTAAGTTTAGGCCCATAGTTTTATTTCAGTGGATCTCAGAGACATATTCTCTTCAATTTATACAAGGCCCAAGGCGCTTTTTAACACAACTTAAAAGCTTTTACACAATACTTTTTCCCTATTCTTTTGGACATCACGCTCAGTATCACCTTACTTCTATATTACTCAAATCCTCTTTTTGCGCTATCCTTTATGGGCTGCTATTCAGCCTATGCTATCTTCACTGTCAAATACTCCTAAAAGAGAAGAAAAGGCATCAAGTAGTTCCGTGAGGTGGAAAAGCACATCGATTTTGTGACCAGCTAAACTTTTGCCAACTATTACAATGTTAAATATTTTCAAAGGGAAGAAGCAGAGCTGATCAAATATCAGTAAGCTTTAAAATTATACTACTAAAAAAATTACTAAGTTCAGTACTCGTTAGGTGTACTCAACACGATGCAAAGGTTCATTTTTGGAAGTGGGCTAACCTTTAATATGATGCTGGCTGCCTATTATACACAGCTGGGACTTCTCACAACTGGAGATATCATGATGATACAAACTCTCATGTTGCAGTTTTTAGGGCCCCTCTTCATTTTAGGGTCAATGTACAGATCATTTGAGGACAATCTCATTGATATTCGTAAAATTACCACCATTATGAAGACTCCTGCCCTTGTAGAGGAGGGTAAAAATTAAATTAGTAACATTCGGGGATAGATTACTTTTAAAGATGTGAGTTTTAAATATATAAACTAGTCCACAAAAATATTAAAAAACCTTAATTTTACAATCAACCCCAACAAGTTTGTTGCTATTGTTGGTCGCAGTGGAATTGGCAAGACTACAATTCTCAATCTAATATTTCGCCTCTATGACCCTAACGAAGGTACTATTGAGTTGGATGGTCAAAATTTGAAAAACTTGACCTTTGATTACAGGAAAAGCATATCCTTTGTTTCTCAAAGTCCTTATCTCTTTAATGGAACTGTGATGTAGAATTTGAAGTTTGGAAATGACAGTTGCTCTGATGAGGAAATATATAAGCTGACAGAAAGGTTGAATCTTCATCCTATTATCATGCAATTGCCTCAAAAATATAATACCAGCGTTGGAGAAAAGGGCAACATTTTTTCAGGGGGAGAAAAACAGAGAATCTCACTGATTCGGGCCTTGTTAAGAAAGTCTAAGATTTTATTATTAGACTAACCCACATCATCAGTGGATGCTGAGACAGAACAAATAATTGGTGAAATTCTACTATAATTGAAAGATACTACCAGAATAATGATTACTCATCGTGAGGGCATATTGTAGTTTTGTGATTAAATTCTGCGCATCGGGTGATCTTCATATTAACCATATATCTAGTTATACCAATTGATCTGTTTAATGGAATCAAATAATGATGCGGGTAAATAGAAATCAACGATGATTGTTAATGGGAACCAAATTATCGAACTCTGGCTTAGGTTTTAAATATTTCAGAGTATTTTTCCATTATTCACTGAAGGGCAAACTTTTAGCATTCTACCGAGGAATCACTTCTATCTTTCTACTCAAGTATTGTTTATAATACTGTCTGTAACTTCGATAGCCAACTTCTTTCCCGTTTATGGTCACTCCAGTTAGACCATATTTAATGCGATTCAAACGTTTTTGCTCCAAAGATTAAAGAGTTTATTTGCTTAAAACTTAGAACTCTGAGGATTCCTCATCAATTTATGTCACATCTATCTCTTCTTGATCTTCTTCCTCGGAAGATTAACTTATTTTCCAGAGGTAATAGGGTTAAAAGGATGAAAAATGTTATAAATCGAGGCGACAATGCCCCACATCTACCATATGCTGCTTTGCACTTTCTCCACAGCCAAACTCATTTTAACAATATATGCATTTGCCACTTTAAACAATACTTTTAACTTAGCTCATGAGACCTTTTAAATTAGCGCATTAATCCCGAAAAGGAGGGAAACAATGCTGATTCCAAAGATGATCTTCAGACAGAGCTTCTTCACAAAACAAGCAATTTGTCTTGACTTCATCTTCTCCAATAACCTAAAATTCCGAAACTGAAGAATTCTCACTGTGGTCCTTCTTTGAATGATGAATAAGTTGCTTCCTGTTCAGTTTATGCTTTTGAGAGTTTATGTGCTGCTTGTATGTCTGAGGTGACATAAATTTCTTAGAGCAAACTTCACAAAATATTTCAGACTGACTCTGTGATTTTGACGATTGTTCAGTTTGAAATTCTAAATAAGATGGTTTTTACGGATAGCATAATCATTGAAAGAAAGGGGAAGCATTCCAATCAATTTTCTCTTAACGTTGTAGCGGTGATGCTACGATTTATAGTGTTCTTTGTACTCAGTTTATAGATGAAATTGTAGTTGGCAATTAACGCAAGTAAAGCGGGACTCACTCATAAAATTATAATAAAAGAATTAACTAATTAAATATGAAGAGGGGATATTTAACGTTAATGAGTGCTATCAGAATAATTTTGTCAATACTAAGTTTAATGCATAATAATTACTTAAAGATTAAAAACAATATTTTGATTTATAAAGGTATAATGAATAAGCACAGTTTATGAATGTTATGATTTTAGTTGTACTATTATTATCGTTATGGAGGCAAAAGATTAAAATATTGACAACAAGTCAATTTCACTATAGTAAATATAGATGATAATCGATGTGATTGCCTGTGAGTACTAAACAACTGCAGCATCAGCATTGGACAAGCTAAACTCAGTTTCTGGAGACTTAAATGCCTTGTAAAAATTGTTCTCTGGCGATTCCAGCGTGGCGTGGACTGAGGAATAAGATAAACTGCTCTTAAAAAATCCATAGCTGCTCAAAAAATGGAAGGGAAATTAATCCTGTTAGCTTCGCAAAAAATACCTTTAATTCAAAATGGAGTGATTGCCATTTGAGCTATTATTATTTTTTTGATTGAATTATATTAAGTTTTTAAATATCAATTTACTTGACCATTTTTAAGTTTACAACATTATCCTGATTGATTAAAATTTTTATCATTTGGAAAATTAATGATAAATTAAAACTAATATAAATTCATATCTCAATGCAATTCAGGAAAATCATAATCGCTTTGTTTATTACCATCCTTCTTCTTGAAGTTGGTCACTCGCAGCAGATTTGCCTATGGTCAGAATGTAAGGGCTAATTGACAGCTTGCGATTTCGACTGCAACGTACTGATGACCAAATGCACCTTCGACTGCACCTTGAATAGTCTTGGATGCTTGCAGAAATGTATAGGAGATAACAAGGCAGCCCAGAATCTGTTAGAGTGTAGCTTCAATAAGTGCATCTACCTATGATGTTAATGACTTATGAATAAATTTCATCTTATCACAACAAAGTGATACCCATCAAGATAATCATTAAAATTAATTGAAATCGGACTAAATTCTGTCAATTTGTGATACTTGGTTTTCAGTAGATTGCCTTAGAATATTATAGCTAGTAAAAAATTAATAATCATATGAGCGGAGCACTTTTGCGGCGTTCTAATTTATCTCTGTTTCTGTGTACCTTCAAAATATGAATATTATGGTTGTATTTTTCCTTGGATTTTTCACTTAAGAAGCTCATTTTATTATAAACAGTTTAAAGAGATTCCTCCTCAAGGGCAACTTTGCTGGTTTTTCCCCATCCTTCAGCGGTTTTATATCCAGTACGACCCAAGCTCGTCATACTTCTTCTGGTGGTTGAGAATTTTTCAAAATTTTAGTAGCATGTGCAACAGGGACATTAAGACTTTATCTTCATAAATTGTTCTTTGATTTTGTTCGTTTAATGAATTTTAACAGCACATTAGTATTTTAACCTATCAGTGTAATTATTAACATTGAGTCCTGCTAAATAGTTAGGCATCTATCCAGATTTTCTCCTTTTATCGACAACAACTTATTTATTGGTCAGTTGATTCCATCCAGGTTTCCACCCTCCTCTTTTTTCCAAAAGAAATGCCTTTTTCTAAAGTAGGTCATTCTGTTTGGAAATATCCTCTGTTCTGCCATCATTTTTTTTCATAAATATTTCAGCAAGATCATCTGCAATTTGTTATTTGGTGACTTATGCCTTAATAGAATTTAATTTTGCTTCTAAAAGGCATTCAATCTTCTCTTTAAAGTTAGTCTTGGGTTTTCCTTGATTGATGATTAGTTCTGTTCGCTTTTATATTTTATTATTGTAACTTTTACTGACTCCGTTAATCTGGAATTTTGATAAATTATCAATTCTATTTATTTCTGATCTTTTAATGGTTAGACAAGCCAAATCTTATGAATATATCTGTGATTTTTTATCTGCACAAGAATAGACTTGAGCAGTGACTGCTTCTCTCTTATTCTGATTATTTTTAATACGAATTTTCTCCTTATCTAGTTCCAAAATCATCTTCTCGTGCGTTCTTCGCAGGATAGTTATATAAGATTGCTATAATAATTTAAGAAAGTTGGTTCTACATCTTAAATTGATAATGCTCACCAGTTTCTAAATTTATATAAATAAAGTTTATAGGCTTGCACTTTCTGCAACCACAGTAAAATTGCTGATATTTTAGTGAGGGTCATAGAGTTCATATCCTCCTGATTAGACTTGAATCTTATTATATACCATTTTGTCTTTCTATTTCCTTTTGCCATTTGATTGTTATTTCTATTCCTCATTTTCAGATTCCTCTATTGAAGATTCTTTGTTTAAATGTGAATTGTCTTATGTGCTGTTACCGTGGTTGGCAATTATGGTGTGAACTGGCTTACTCGATAGCAAAAATAATTCCCCTCCGATAATAGATCCTTCTCGAAGATATAAAATTTATAGATTCTTGTGCACCTATCCGTTTTCATTTTTATATTTTAATTGCTTATAAATTTTGGCTTCCCCCTTCAAAATAATGTATATTTTATCATTCTTTTTGCCTTAACTAATTAAACGCGTGTCTCTTCTAAATATTTATTGGTCAAAATGTTGGATAAATTCATAAAATTTGGTTTTCTTTCGTTCAATTTCGATGGATTGATCGTTATAAAAAAATACTTTGGATAGTAAATTATTTTTAAGCCAAACACTTTTCATCCATGCAAAGTTATAAGCTGAATTTATCGGGAGAATAGAGATAAAGCACTTGCTTTTAAAGATTATTTTAAACCATTCTGCCTCAGAACTATACATATTTTTATAATTTAGTAGAGTAAAGAACACCGATTATTTTAACTCAATGTCCCTCCGCCAATTTTGACCTTCTTTTTTATGTAATTATACGATTCCTGAATGCAAATATAAAACTGACTCTTTCTCTAATGCAGCAATTATTTCCTCTGAAAGATTTGTCGATGGACTTGCAGAAAATGTGAATGCAGTGATCGATTAATGATGGTGTTTAATGTTGACAAATTCGCGAAGCGGAGGTACGTGGTAATCCGCAAATTGTTGATTGATATATTTATCTAAGGATCTTGTTTCTATTTTGTAGTTATCAGGAATGTTTTTTTCCATTTCACAATAAAATATGTGTTATAATAACAAACATATTCATTCACCTTTTAGTTTCTAAAATAGTCATGTCTAATATTATGATTCCCATATCTATCATGATATATTTCTCTGCTTTATTGACCTCTTTTACGCTCTCTTATAATTTTGCCTTTTTTCCTGATATTTGTTAAAGTTTTTGGATATATTCATAACTTTAAACTTCATCAAATATATTGTAAAAAAAATTAAAAATTCCCTACAAATACCACAACAAATTGAAAAAAACGGTTCCTTTGAGGTCAATAGGAGCTCAATAAAGATTTAAATGCTGATATTGGTACTTTTATACAAGTTATTACAATTTAGATCAATCTCATCTTTATGTGGACTCACTGTCTAAATTAAAATATCAATGCTAATATGATAATTTTTAAAACAAAGTTTGACTTCAATAAGCTAAAAATTAATAGGATAATTCACTCAGATCATTTACTCAAAAGGTTAAATTTTAAAGATTTTTTTGATGACCAACCTGATTAAGCGAGTTTTTTCAAAAACTAATCTTTATATGTGTTGTATTTAAAATTCTCTTCTTCGAACTGGGTAAGGGGGCTAGGATATGGATATCCTTTCTTGTGTTCAATCAACACGATTCCATAGGGACGAATATCTGCTGATCGATTCACAACCCAAATATTTTGGTTTTCTGCTGAAAACTTAATGTTCTAAGGATTCAACCTGCACTGGAAGACCAAATTATATTGTTTTTCGCCAATTCCGATCACTGTGGTGTAGGGTAATGCCTAAGCAAAGAATGGGGTCAAATAGACTCCTTCACCTACTTTCTATCCTTCTTTATTAATGCTTTTATCATTACAGTGTGCTTGCTTAATATTCTAGACTATGATCAGCTTCTGATTCTATGATCTGTGGAGGCCGCTTAAAATACTTTCAATCACATTTTTATAACTCTTAAATGTTGCATTTGGATGTTTAACTGCATGAAAGGCAACTGCCCACTCTCCAGGCATATTTTTCATAGCCAGCCATTGATCATCTCCATTGTCAAAAATTGTTGAAACTTTTATTCCATAGCGACTTGAATTGATGGGCGAATAATAAGGCAAACCACCCCTTTTATCTTTCTTGGTCCTATTGCTAGGGAAATTAATGCATCCTTTTTCATCAAAATCATCAGGTGATAGTTATAATCTCGTGAAGTAAGGAAGAAATTAAATTTTTTTGTTTAAGTTGACCTTCAGATGATTCACTATATTTGCAGGTTAGTTGGTGCTCATCACCAAAATGTTAGAGCCCTTGATAATATCATGGAAGACTAAACTGTTCTAACTAACTCCAAAGGATTGAGATATTCTTTTTCTCTGTTTTGTAACAAATTTTTTTAATTCTTCGTTCGAGTCATTCAATTTCTAGAAATAACACTCTGGGTCTTCATCCAAAACTTATCTTAGAATAACTCTGTCGCTAAGGAAGTGAGATGTTATGGTTTTTAGGGAGAGTTTAGATCTATCTGTTGATTTCGGTGTAAAAATGACCTCGATTTTGCCATCATTAAGTTCAGTCTTCAAAATTTTAAGAATCATGGAGAGGAGGGCTGCCC
>Ga0302186_10000529_pt1 | contig 34033 bp, 40 predicted proteins | sample II_Bog_E1_2_FD_198782 | JGI IMG/M metagenome (GOLD analysis project Ga0302186, IMG submission 198782) | Peat permafrost microbial communities from Stordalen Mire near Abisko, Sweden - II_Bog_E1_1 | ecosystem: Environmental > Terrestrial > Soil > Wetlands > Peat | place: Sweden: Abisko... | reverse complement strand
AAAATGTTTTCTAAATTATAATAAATGAAAGGTTTATTTTTGATTTTGTAATTTAAAAACAAAACATTAAATTTTAGTCTTCATTTTTATGGAAAAATCCGAATTAAATAATCCCTTTTTATATGTCGTTGGATCTGGAGCTTGTGGCCTTCTCTTTACTAATGATTTGAAAGATAAATGCTCGTTTCTTTCAATCCAAAAATCGAAAATTTTACCAAGCCCTCACTCTAAAATTCATATAACAAGTTGTACAGGATATTTAAGGACTGAAAACAATGAAATTTATCACTGGGGAGAAATTGATTATGATGAATCGAAAAAGGTTTTGGTCAGTCTCCCAATAGTTCTTTATTTAAAATTTTAAGCCAATTATCAAAATTCAACCTGAGAAACTTTTTTTCCCATTAAAAATTCAAAAAGTTGCTTGTGGATGGGGACATTCATTGTTTTTGTCAGGTAAATTAGGCAATTGTATTTTATTTTCAAGTTAATCAATCATAGAGGGAGGCAGTTGTTTTGGTAAAGGAAAAAATATTAATGGAGAAATTCCTTTGGGAAAGGTTGAAAAAACATTTTACAAAGAACCAATAGAAATTCCATTTACTTTAAAAAAAAATGAAACTATCATGGACATTTTTTGTGGATTTAGACAATCTTTTTTCCTTTCAAACTCAAACGCAATTTATTGTTCAGGATATAATAAATTTGAAGAGCTTGGGTTCGAAAATCAAAATGAGAATTTTTGCTATTTTTCTTTGCAATATAATAATAAGTTTTATGAAAAAGATATGAAAATATTGAAAATTGAAACCGGGCAAAAGTTCACTTGTTTATTAGAAAGTAAATAACATTAACCATTATATAAAATTAAATTTTTTTTTGTAAAGATTTGGGAAATTTATACGGATGGGGAGATAATAAACATGGCCAATTGAACAACAAAGAAAACAAAAGAATCAAAGCTCAAATAATCTTCAAACAAGTCAGAGATTTTTCTTTAGGATGGCATCATACTCTTATTCTCACAAGTGAAATTATTTTTTAAAAAATTATCTTAATTTATTTTTTTTAAGATGATCAGAAAGTTTTAATTTGTGGCCGAGGAAATATGGGCCAACAAGCTAATGGCGAAATAAAAGATATAGCTGAATTTCATGAGGTTTTTTTGAAGGTATTGGCAAGATGTTTTTCATTATCGCTTATTGGATCACCATATTTTTAGGAGAAAGATGTCCGTCTTATAAAAAGTGGGACTGAATATTGTTTTTGTTTGACAGGTAACAGATTGATACTTAAAAAAAAAAATTGATTTTTTCTAAAAAAGATAATTCTCTTTATTCATGGGGATGGAATGAACATGGCAATCTTGGGCATAACAACAAGAATGATCAATGTCAACCTTTAAAACTTGAAATACCAAATTTATCTGTTTTGGATATATCTCAAGTATTGAAGGATCTTTTATTGTTTTATTTATTATATTTTTAGATTGAAACCGGAGGTGCCACTGTGTATTTAATTTAGTGATTCTCATTAAATAAAAAAAAATAGTTTTAATTTTTTAAAGCAAAATTCCTTCAAACTAAATTAGTAAATAAATAAAATCTGCATTTTTGCTAACTACAAAAACAATTTAATTATTTGACTAATAGTTTATAATGTCCAAATTCACCCCATTACCCCGAGAAGCTCATTCAGATAAAGAAGCTAATGTGTTATCAAAACGATGTCGTCGTTTCAATCCTTTCTATCAACTTTGGGGGGATTCTCGTCGTGGTGTGATTTTCCTGAAATTGCGAGAAGAAGGTTGCAATAAAAAAACTGCTCTGGCATTTTCTTCCAAGCCAATTTGTCGAGAGGATTCCACTCGTTTTATTAACGGCCCCGCCACATGTCGTACCCTCAAAGTGAAAAACCATTCATTATTAACATCAAATGTATGAAACTAACTAAAAAAAAAAATATTTTAAGAGATGTTTTAAGAATAGGGTTGGCAATTCAATGATTTGTTTTATGATTTGGGAAAAAGGTTTTATACAAGTTCGGAGGAAGTTTTGAAAATTGATGAGTTTGATGATTTGCTTCAAAAACATTTTTTGGCGAACGAGGAAAAAATTAAGGGTGATTTCAAGAAGAAAATAAAAAATTTGTCCGATTTTTATGCTGGATTGAATCAAAAGTTTAATTTTTCCCATCTCAGCAAAAAGGACCTATTTGAGAAATTGAAGAAAATGAAAGACGAATATTTGAAGCATAAGGAACAGAAAAAGGATATAGAAAGGAAATCTATTCCATATGGTAATTTTTATAAACATTAAAAAATTATTTTACAACTAATAAAAAAAAAACTCCAAGGAAATTTGAAAATGAAAAGTCTGGCTAGTGAAACATTACAATCAGAGAATAATTCACCTAGTTTAATCACGGATTTATCAGTTTTTCCTAAATACAAATTAAAGAATTTGTTTATTGAAGAAAAAAATACAGCCAAGATTTCAACGCCTCCAAAATTAGACATTTCCGGAATAATACAAGGTGATTTGGTTTTGAAGAAAAGGCAAAGTTTAGAAAACGCCAAAATTCCAAGTCCTTTGATAAGACAAAATACCACATTGACTGAAAACCTTTCCAATTCAGAAACTGTTGTGCCAAAGCCAAAATCCGGATTGGATTTAGCAAGTTGATGAAAAAATTATTATAAATTTAATAATATTTGTTTAGAAATGAAAGAAAAGGCATCTTTGTTCAGAAATCTCGAAGCCCAAAACAAATTCATCAACGCAATAACAAATGAAGAGACTTTCTCAGATATCATGCCTGATACCAAGAGGAAATTAATGGGTAAACAACCCCCTCCCCCAATTATCACCAACACTTCAACCTTTCCAACGAAATCTTTAATCGCTGAAGAATTCAACCGAGCAAATTATATGTTCGGCAACGATGAAGAACGAAAAACCACAGCTATTTCACCCAAAAGCACTAAACAAAGGTCCATTTTAAAACATCGGAGAACATTGAAATCAATTCGTATGGGCTTCGCACCTGAAGACCTGGAAACCAAAACCCATCAAATTCAAAAAAAACAGAATTTAATTTCACAAAACATCAGACACCGGAAAAAAGATGTTTCCTTTATTCTTCCCGAAAATGGTCAAAGTGATAATAAAAGCAAGCTTCCCAGAACCTCACAAGAAATGAGACCCACCTATTTAAAAAAAGTTGAGAGAACAAAACAAAGCATCTCCTCATTCAGCTCAGAAGATAACCTAATGAAGAAAAATAAATTGGGAAAAACTATTGGGTTTTCAGAAATTCCATTAGAATCCGAATATTTCGTGGGGGACAAGGAAGATAAAAACTCTTCTTACGATGAGGATGATGAAATAGAAAGAGAAATCAAATTTCAAAGAGATTTGAAGAACTTTGTCAAGGGGTCTATTTCTTTTGTGGTATTACAATAATTATTTTTATCTTTTTATCATAAAGATATAAATATGGATAGAATACAAGAAAAGGATCTATAAATGTAGATACTGGGAATTTAGAAGAAGTATGGAGCGGAATTAAAGAAATGAGGAAAGAAAATGGCAATTTGGGTAAAATTTCGAAAAAAACACAAAACGAGAAAGCGAAAAACCTCAAAAACTTGATGAGTTCCACCTATCAGAATTTTTTCCAACAAAAACCCAAAACTTCTTCGAAGAGGAGCAACTCAAAATCAACAAATAACATTTTGTCTGCCAAAAATTCCTTAACAAAAATAAGTTGTTTTAACTAAAGTTCACCAATTTTTTTTTTGAAATAAACACATAATGAAGAAAAAAAATATTATAATATGTTTTTTAAATATTGTGATATATATAATATATATTATATATATCTTGCTTGATTCCTCAAGTTCTTCCTATCTCGAACTCATTTCTTCAATGAATCCTTATCTGTATTGTTTTCAATGTTTCCAACATTCATCATTGTTTCCTCGATATCCATTTTATTTTCTTCATTGGATGTTGTGACTTTTTCTGGGAGGATGGGCCCTAAGCTTGTATTTTTGAATTCATCAATCATTTTATTCTCCATATTTAATTCTGGGAGAACATAAGGATTATGATTCTGCTGAAAACCAAAGTTCGCAAAAGAACCAATGAGAGGATCAAAAATGACTTTTGTTTCCTGAAACACAGCATCAGGTTTTTCTTGGAAATGTTCATAGTTTTCAATTTTTATGTTTTTAATGATTTCCATTTCATTGAGGTTCAGGAATTGCTCTTCTAAATAACTCATTCAAAATAAAAAAAAATTTTGTTCAATTTCAATATATAATATATGATTTTTTGGATTATTTTGAATTTATAATATGAAATCTGTGTTACGCCTTACGAGAGATTTTCAATAAAAATTTAAAAATTTCAGAATCTGGCAGTATTGTAATTAGTAAAAAAAAAAATTAGAAAAAAAAAAAATTAGAAAAAAAAATAAAATTAGAAAATAGCAAAATTATTTGTGTCATATTTTTTCTTTTCAATTTTATTATAATTCATCTTTAGGTTTTTCGTATTCAGCAGGTTCCACCCAATCAAAGCTTGTGTATTTCTTAATAAAAGCAATGAATTTCTTTTCATTTTTCAAATCGGACAACAATTCTGAATTTTTTGTTTTTGCTTTATGTGGGAAAATTATAACTTTCTCCGAATTTCCATCCATGTTGATCCCTTGAATTTCTCCTTTATCAAGGTTCATCTCAGCAAATACCAAATGTTCATTTAATTTAAATCTATTTGCATAATCCATATATTTGTTTTTAATTTCTTTCAAATTTTTGGTGTCCTTATTCCAAAAAATCACCACCACATCCTTATTTAGTTCATAGACTACATCATCAAAAATGCTTTCATTAAGATTCTTGATGCTTCCCCAATTAAAAACCTCATTAGCTTCTTTCTTTTTCTCCTGAAATAAATCATTTTCTTCCGCCCATTCTTCAAACATTTTCCATCCACCATCAAAACCGATTTCTTCTCCTAATGGGAGATATTTGAATTTTGCTTTTTCATGCAAACGATCCACCAACATCAAAACAGGCATATTTTCTTGTTTGACTTCAGCAAAATCAAGAACATCTCGATAGATTTTGGAATTTTCCTTATCTTTTAAACAAATGTAGCCAGCTGCTATTTTATTCGTGAGATTTTTCGCTAATCTTTGGAACTCTTCCAATTCATAATCATGATTTTGTAAATCGTTTATCAAGAGAAACAAAAAACTATCATTACGATCGTTCATCATATAATTCCATTTTTCGGGGTTGATTTTCACGAAATTCGTCGTGGTATGATCTCGAATAAATTGCGAAAGTCTTTTTTCTGTAAATTCACCAAAAAAGGTTATGTTTTTGCCTTTATAATCATTGAAGATGATAACTTGTGATTTCTCATCCCATTCCAAATCATATTGGTTGAGGTTCCTGACTTCGGCATTAAAGCAATGACCAAACATAAATTGTCCTTTCTTATTTTCGGAGAGTCTCACGAATAATTTGAACTCGTTTGTGTCAGATTTTCCGAAATACATCACAACAATTTTGTTTTTTGCGATGAAATTTTCAATATCTTGGAATTTCGCCAAACTATAAGAAGTACCTATTGGCAATTTCACCTTGCGTTTTATAAAACTCACTAAGGAATCGATGGAATTCATGCCATCGTAACCTAATTCACGACCATCTGAAGTGAAAACCTTCATATATGGAAATTTGGAAATTTTTTCTTTATCTATGATATTTGCATCAACATCACCGTCAACTTTTCCAACATAAATTATAGGCTTAAAGGATTTTAATTGATCAACCAATTGGTAAAGGACTGGAAGAAGCTTTTTACAATCTCTGTTGGAGTTGTAATAGAAAATGGCTAGATTAGGAATCTGACGGCCTTTTTGGTAATTTGAAGAATTGAGGATCAGAACTCCATCCTCTGCCTGGAATTCGAGTTTCGCAGAGAAAACATAACAGATAAAAATGAAAAAACAATAAAAAAGACGGAAAATCATTGGAAATTTTTGGAGATCTTTTAAAAGGAAACTAATTTTTTTTTGTTTTTATTTAGTTTTTTTTTTGAAATTTGGAACATGAACAAAGTTTAAAAACCAAAAAAAATAAATATATTAAAATACTGAAACAAAATTAATTTTATACAAAAATAAAAATTTTATATTGATATATTTTTATTAATATATTTTTGTTTTTTTGAAAAGATTTTTTTTTTATTATTAGTTTTTCTTAAAAAAAATATTTTTCTTTATAAAGGATATCGAAATTTAGATCGAAAAAACAAATTTGATGGAATTTTCGATATAATTTCGATAAAAATAAATTTCGATAAAAAATAAAAACAATTTAAGTTTGTTTGCTTAACTAATAAAAATACGTTTTTTATATGATCTTTAAGAAAAAATATTTTAAATATTCACAATATTTTGTTTTTAAATTAATGAAAAGGGTTTTTTAAATTTGAATTTTAAACTTTTTTAGATTTTTGGTATTGAATTAATTTGTTCTGAGTCGCGAAGAAAATTTGCATCATTTTTTTCTTATCGACAGTATTGACTATTCTGTAAAAAAATAAATTTAGGCAGACTACTTATTTTTATAAATATACATTTTTTCAAATAATTGAGAGTGTTCAGAGTCATGTTCATTCAAAATCTTTATATTATTGAGTCTTTGTTTCAATGCATTGAAAGCTTTTCCTTGAGGTAACAACATCATCAGACCATATAAGCATTTCAACAAAAATGGGTGCCGGTTGCTTTCCAATAATTGTAGTCTTAAATCTAAAAAAATCAATAAATACATCAAAAATAAAAAAAAATTACAAACGAATATTGGAGATTCCAATAAATTTATCAATTTTGCAATTTGAATCAAGGCATTTATATCAAGTTCTTGGTCAGCACTGTAAATAATATTTAAATAAAAATTATGGAATCTTATTTACAAGCTTATTATAATATTATAAGCTAGTTCATATTCTTGGCAAAGGAAGCATATGGTTAATGTTGAAACGGGATCATAGGTCCTTAATTTCAAAAAAAATATCTGATAAACTTATTAAATTCTTACCAAGTCCTATATAAAACTTCAAACAATTGTGTATTTTTCTCTTTATTTGCCTCATCAAATTTGAAGTTCTTCAAGGTATTTCTCAATTTTTCTAAATCCTACAAAAAAAAAAATTTCTTAAATTAATTCATTTATTTACATTATCAGTAAGCAAAATCAAATCAAAAGTTTGAACCGCACTGCTTATGAAATTAACATTTTCATATTTCAACAGTTTCTCTGCAAAGGCCATATAAAGCTTTTGTGAATCCAAGAGGGTGCATAGTTTCTTTATGACAATTTGCATTCTTGTGTTCAAAACATCTTTATTTAAATGGAAATTCTCCAAAATCTTTTCTATCACTGAATGAAAGTAATCCTCATGCAAACAGATATTTCCCAATACATCAATAACATTTTGGATCACGCTTTCCTCAGAATCTTGAAGCTTTTCTATTAAGATTGGTAAAACGTCATCGAATTGGGGCAAAAGTTTATGAGAATATATTTGCAACAGATTCTTCATCCATATTAAAGCGGATTCAGCTGTATTGCTCTTTTTCACTGTTAACATCTCCTTTATCACTGGCATGATGTCCATGAATTCACTTGGTGGATTGTCTTTGGTCTTATCCATTATTTTTAAAAGCATTTGATTGGTATTTTTAGCAGCCTTTCTAACTTCTACAAAATAAAAAAAAAATGTTAGTAAGTTAAAATTTTATTATTTTTTTTCATTTGTTTATTTATTAAATAAAAAATATATAATTATATACCTTCGACTTCATCGGACAAAAGAGAAAGAATCGGACATAATATACTGGGATATTTTTGAAGTATGGCCTTTTTGAATGGAGAATTCCCCTTTTGGATTGGGTTTTCGATTTCAGCCTGCAAAATAGTTAAATAATTGTTGATCCAAATTAACGCGTTGAATTTCGCAAGACTCGGAACTTTTTTGTTGCAAATCTTGACCAAGATTTCGATGATTTCACTATCTATTTCCACGAATCTGTTATTTATATCCTCTTTTATTTCTTTGGTGAATTCCGCCAAACATTTGTCAACAGCATTCGAAATTTCTCTTTTAAAATAATATTTTTAAAAAAATCAAGTGAAGAATTAAATTTTACTTATTATTATCCCCAAGCATTGAAAACAATTCTTCCAAAAATGAAGGCAAATATTTGATTAGATTTATATTTGGAATAGAATCCAAAATATTGATCCAACTAATCAAAAGTTGTCTGATTCCTGGATGAACAGCCTTCAGTTTATCGCAAAACAAAGGCATGAACGCTTTCAAGTTGAAATATTTGCAATTAGGAGTGCTTTCAGTCACGACATCCTTTAGGATTCTATCCAGACTTGTTGCAGCTCTTTTGACTTCTTCATCCATATCTGAGCTTGCAGTGACCAAAGATTTGAAGATTTCATTAAAACTGGCAAGAGAAACTTCTCTTAAGGATTTTATAACGTTATAGAGAGATTCGCAGGCTGCGAATCTTATTTTCGATTCTGAGTCTTTCAAACAAGCTATTAAAGGTGTAATAAGATCATTGAGCAATTGTTCAGATATTTGCTCCTTATTAATAGATTGCATGAATTAAATAAAAAATTTAGAATAAAATACATTTGATGCAATTGCCAAAGAAATTGCAGAAAATGCTAAAAGTCCCCCCTTTCTTGAGGGAAAATGGTTCGTGTAAATGAACTTTTCTCTACAATAGTCTAGAATTTTCCTGATTTGCATCGGATTGTTTTTTTCAACATTTTGCTTAACAATTTGCTCGATTTCTTTGACTGCAATTTTCCTTTTGTCGTTGGATCTATCAAATTTTAAGATGAGCTAAAGATCTGGGATATTTTAAAATATAAATTCTCACTTGTCAAGTAATTGCTTTATTAATAGTTGAGGAAATTCTATTTGGCTGTCAGAATTTTCCATTTCGTTTTAAAATATATTTCGAATTTTTTTTTTTATATTTTGAATCAATGAAAAATTTTATTTGTTGTTTTAGTTTTAATTTTTTTTTTTTCAAATTATAAATATCTTTGTCTTAATTTTTTTTTTTTAATGAAAAAATTAGAAGAAATTCATTTATATTTTAAAGCATTTCTTCCTCATTTTTCTTAGTGAGAGGCTTTTGTAACTTTTTCTCCGTTTCTTTTTTTCTCAATGTTTCAATTGATTTTTTTATCTGGCTCTCCAAAAACTGCTTATAAGTGATTTCTGTTTCCTTTCCATCTTCATTGTTTTTGTTTTCGGTCCTTGTTTTTAAATTAACAACATCAAAAAATAAGAGAAATTTTCTTTTGAAAAAATCACCCAAAAATCGAATGAATTTCATCTTCCCATGTGCTTTTGTTATAATTTTTGGTTTTTACATAAAGCAATTCCAAAGTGTCTTCGATGGTTATTTTGTTTCTTTCCTGTTTATCATACATCAGAAATTCCACCAAATAAAACAGTTGTTTCGGTTCAAGACCTGTTTTATCATAGATGCATCTTTTGTACATCAAATTAAACTCATATCGGTTCACATGTTCATCAAGATCTTCATCAACTTCCTGCATTATACATATATTATATACATATTTTAAAATATTTATGAAAATGAAAAATATTGTGGTGTTTACCCAAATCATCAAATCAACCTCCTGCTTGCTTAATTTATAGTTCAATTTTTCAAGCACTCGCATCACATCCTTCGATGTAAAAAATTCTTCCCTTTCTCTTTTTTCTAATTCCAAATCCTTCATTTTATCATCCTCGGAATTCATTTTGTCTTTCATTGCATATTCGTTTTCAGTTTTGGGGATTTCTTTGCCACATAAAATCTCAAAAGCTCGGTGCAATCTCGTTTTCTCCAATGAGGAAATCTCCCGTTCCATGATCTCTTCTTCAATTGATTTTTCTTTCTTCTTTTTTTCTTGACGTCCGTTTGAATATAACGATTTTGAAGGAGCGGCTTGAGATTTGTTTTCTTCAACAACTGATGGCAAAGCAACGTTTTCTTTGGAGTTGGAGACTTGAATTGACTCTTTTTTGGGAACTGATTTGGACGAATTGGCAGTCTTATTCACTGTTTGGAAAGAAACGCTGATCTTGGTGTTGGCTTTCATTTTTGGAAGCAAGAAATTAAAAAAATAACTTGTTTAAAAACAGACTTTATATTTAAATTATGATTTCGATTTTTAGTATTTTGGGTCGAATAATGATTTTTTAAATCCTAGCAAATTTATTTTCTTTAGTTCATTTTCATAAAAATGGCTCAAAATTAAAAAAAATTTACAATTAAAACAATTTTATTTTTTTTACTAATGAAGAAAAAAAAATATGTGAATTCAAAAAAAAAAATGGTTTTTTCTTATTTTTTCATTTTTATATCTTCCATTTCAGCTCTTAATTGATTAATTTCTATCTGGAGTTTTTCATTTAATTGACATAATTCTTTGTTTTTGATTTCTTGAATATTTGCATTTTTTTTTTGCTCATTAAATTTGGAATTCATCATTTCACTAAAAATAATGTGATTAATTAAAATAAGGCTAAAGGAAAAAATAAATATAACTTGATTGAAATATGATTTAAAATTTCATCATCCAAACAATTTTGTGCTGGGTGGTAATATCCAAAATATTCATGCCATACCCTTAAATATTTTTTTGAGATATATGGGAATAGAATTCTTTGTGAATCCTCTTTATAAATTGGGTTTAAATATTTATTTCTCCTCGCAAGGATATAACTCCACACACTGAGAGTTTTTTCATTTAATTTCAACACCATGATTTCTTTCAGGGTATTGCTTAAAAATGTTCCAAAGCAGCATGAATAGAGATGAAATGCCAGATCCTGCAACAGGCTCAATCCAAATTCGAAGGAAACTGGATATTGGTTGATTAATTGATGAACACAATCTAGAAATTGAATAAAAATAGGAGAGTTTTTCTTTTCCTTAGACAAAGCACATTTTCCATGTCCGCATCTTAATTCAAATTGATGACCAGGAAAAACCCATTCCTTTTCAATCAAGACACAAAACCCTTCGATTGTCCTGAAGTATGGATCAATGCAGATTTGACTGATGCTGACAACCTGGGATGTTCTATCCCAACCATCACTGCAATGAACCAAGACATTCATTCCTTTTATTAAAGAATTGTTGATTTCTATGCTGGCCTCCAAAATTTTTGAGATATACGTCAACCACATGCTATCTTCAATCAAAGAAAACCAATCATAACCGTTGGATTCGGATGCCCCAGGGATTGACGATTGCTCAAAAGCGGAAATCAATTTATCAAAAGAATCCTTGACACAATGAATGTTCTCCAAATTCTTAAAATGGATCATCGCGTTTTTGTAATAGGAGGAGGATTCATAACCTTTCCCCTGAAATTTGTTGCCAAAGGCATTCAAATATGGCCGAACATCAAATATTTGGACTGTTGTCTTGCGAGGGATTTTTGGTTGATCATCTTTATTATAAGAAATGACAAATTCTGGGGAATTTTCATAAAGTGTTGGATCTCCGATCAATTTAATCAACGTTTCATCTTCACTTGATCGTGAGGATGTTAAACCAGTCTAATTAAAGTAATAAATTAAGCAAAAATTAAATGAAATTTATACTTTTATTTGAGAGGAACGCCAAAGTGTGCAACTGATGGTCTCATTTTTATTTGTGAAAAAATAAGAAAGTATTGGAAATCTGTTTTTAGATCTAAATTCAATACTTTTTGCTAATGTGATCAAATTCAGGTTATTTGGTATAACTAATAAATCAGAATATGTCTCACAATATTTTCCCTCACTATTATCTAAAAATTTATATAAATACTAAAAAAGACATAAAGAATGTATTGATGAAAATTTCACCATATAATTTAATTTTTGATCTTTTTCCAATAAAGGTTTGATTTCGATTCCTTGCCGCTTAAACTCCTTTTCAGGATTATATATCCGCCATCCTTTAAAGGTTTCTTCCAAAACATAATAAAGTTTGAAAAGCTCAAAGGCGAAATAATTTTCCTTATTTTCAATAAAAATGCATTTTTCCAATATCATAACAATTCTCTCATATTCGCTTGATAAGTCTTCATTCAATCGTATTTTAATTTTCCGTCCATCTTTACTAATGAAAGTCAAAAAAACCAACGTGTCTTTTTGATGTTTTTCCATCTTGGAAACAAATGTCACAGGCAAACTAAAATGATCTTTGCGGATTCTCATGGTTTTTTCGAATTCCGTTTGTTGTTTCGCAAGCCAAAATATCAACTATTAATTTTAATTTGTGTTTTTGTTAGGGAAAGCAATTTTTTTGGGTACCCGATAATTTGTTAAATAAAGTGTTGCCTTACGGGTCAAGCCAGATACCAAATAACCATGAAAGAAAGAAATCACATTTTCTCCCTTGAAAATTTCGGGACCTTGTTTATAAAATCATTATTGAGTTCAGGGAAATTCACAAATAGAAAAAATTACCATCATCAAGCTTTTTGTAGGTTTCAAATTCAAACTCGAAATCTGGATTCATTTTTAAAAAAGCTTTTTTAAATTATTTTTTTTTTCACAAAAATCAAAAAAAAAATTGATTATCTCAAAATTTTTTTCGAAAAATGGTTCTAAAATTGTTAAGGTGTTCCAAAAAATAAAATTTAAATTTGGTAATTAAGGCAAAAATCAAACGATACACTAAATTTCTTTTGGAAAAAATATGAAAAGTTTAAGCGAATAGAGTTTTAAAATAAATTCACAATTTTTGTTAAATGTTTTTCTTTTCTTCAAAAATAATTATATATTAACAAATTTTTTTAATAGTTTTTTTATGGAAGAATTTCAAGAATCAAAAGAAGGACCAACAAATCCAAAAATCAATACTCCAGGCTCTAAGGAAGAAGCCCCCCCAATTCTTCGCCATGGTCAGCGAATACTTACCAACAGCTTTTCTGAAGATCCAAAGAATCAAAATAATTTCTTGCACAAAGCTGCTATTTTAAAACATTTAATAAAGCAGTTCGTTTTAAACCGAGAAAAGAAAGTTCTAAAAGCTTCGAGATCCATTCGGGATAATTATCAGCAAAAAGTGAAAGATAATAAATTGCACTCTATAATCAATAAAGGGTTGGTTGGAATTGTAAAAGAAGAAAGGAATAAATCACTCAAAATAGAGACTAGGAAAAAAAAAAACAGTTTTTTAAGAAAGCCTACCAACGTAAAAAATTATTAAGACCGTTCTCTATTTTATTTATTTAGGAGCTTCAAGATATGAAATCTCTTTTCGAACAACTCAAATTCATGGACAGAAAAAAAAGATTTCAAGAGGCATTGAGACATTTTTATGATGCTCTTTACATCCGGAATATGCGGCTAGATATTGCAAGTAATTTTGATGAGAATTCTATTTTTTTTTCTAACAATAATATTTTTTTTTCTGATTCTTTTGAAATTCTGATTATTTAATTTTCTAGTGAATAGTAGGAAATTCTTAAAATTGCTTTATTTTATAAACACACATCCCATATGGAATTCCTTTATGAGTCTGATATCATGGATTTATATATTCCTAGCTTTTTTCGAGCCCATGAATATCGTTGAGTTGAATATCATAACAACAAAAAGGAACTCCGAACTTCTAACTGTTGAAGTGGTTGTTTTATTTTTCTTGATCATAGACAATTTGATGGATATGGCACAAAGGAAAGTTTTTTCGATGACTAATTCCAAATATTTGATCTCTTTGTTCAGAAATAAGAAAATATTGCTAAAAACCTCAATAAATTGCTTATTTTTGATTGATTTTTTGCATTACCAGATCTCCTTTCCAGAAAGTTCCTTTCGATTTTCAAGAGTCATTAGACCAAGTAAAAGAAAAAAATTAAGCGAAAGTTTGAAAAATTTAATAGCTATGGCAATTTTTTACTCCAAAGAAATGAGAAGAACATTCAAAGGAATCATCAAATCTATAAAACATATGTTTGATTTACTAATTTTCTACCTTTCATTGATGTTGATTTGGGCTTTAGTGGGCTTTTTCATCATAAATAATTTAGATCATCAAGTCGAATATGAAGAAGTAAACTCAGAATTTTAAAATATATCTAAATGCCATTTTTTCAGTATTTAGCTGGATTTGATAATATATTTACGGCATTTAATTGTATGTATGGTCTTATTACTTTGGATAATTATCCTGAAATAATGATTCCAGCATTACAATATAGCGAATTGTATTTATTCTACTTTATTCCTTTTATCATATTAGTCATCTTGATTTTGATACCTGTGCCGGTTGGAGTTGCTTTTGAAGCTTTTAGGGTATTGAAACTTTCTTAATTCACAAATTGATCAAAAATTTTAATTAATTAAGAAATTTAGAAGCAAAATAGTTATCATGGATCGCATAAAACAAAGGGAAGCTCTTTTTGTTTGTTTTTTATATCTTGATTATGATGGTGAACAAAGAATTAGAGAGCAAAATTTTATTGAGCTGATGAATGAATTTTACTCCGAATCAAGAACAGTTAAGTATTTTCATAATTTTTGATAAAAATATTCTTGTAAATTAGTCAAAAGATTTATATGATTGTCTTGATACAAATAATAACAAAACTTTATCAATAGATGAGTTTTTTGAGGTTGTAGAAGTATTAGAAAGTCATGAACGTTTTGCCATACCGATAATGAGAAGAAAACTATTTTGGAAAAATTTTCGAGAAAAGTGTAATAAAAAAATCAAATTCATTCTTTTGGCAAATAATTTTACCTACAATTTGATTATTTTCCTTCTAATGATTTTCAACTGTGCAATATTAATTGCAGCGGAAGCAATTTCTGATCGCACTACTGTGAGGGCTTTATATTTTATTGATGAACTTTTGCTTTACATATATTTAATTGACTTCTTCATCAAAATTTTTGCTTTTGGGTTCGAACAATATTTTCAAGATTTTTGGAACAAATTTGATTTTTTGGTGCTTTTCATCTCTTTCTTTTCAGAATTTTTGTTGATAGCATACTCCTCTAGCTCATTTTTTGATTTAGACAGTAGTGATTACGAAATATCCAAAACTATGCAAGTAGAATTAATAAATAATAGTTTTTTTTATTATTATATAAATGATTTAGATTTATAAATTCATAAAATTATGGAGATTGCTTAGAATCTTGAAATTTCTAAATTTTTTATTTTCAGGATTTGCTTTAATTTCAAGAATCAAGTTGCTCGTTTATAAAATGATGTTTTGTGTGCCAATAGGTATTTACATTGTGTTAATGATTTGATTTATTATTAATTATTTTTAAGCATTGAGTTTAATGCCAATCATTTTTATGACAATTTACATATATGCCTCCATTGGTGTTGAATTATTTAATACAAATTACAATCAATATAATAAAGGAAATAATCCATATGAATCGACTGATTATGCTGATTTCAATTCTTTTGGTAGTGCTTTTTTATTATTATTTCAAATTGTTGTTGGTCCAAAGTATTAAAAAAAAAGCAATTGACAAATTATAATTTATCATTTATTTAGATGGGTCTTAATTGTGGGTGATTACGCTTTCAAATTTAATTTCTTCTTGAGTGCTTTCTTTTTTAATAGCTTTCATTTCCTTGTCTTTGTTATTCTGCTATCACTTTTGAGAGGATTAATGTGGGAGGTTTTTATTGTAATAGATAATATTATAAAGCCAGAGTACACAAAATTCCAAAAATTCAATATGTTTTTCACCAAAGTGACAAATAATATCGAGGATAAAGGTCCTTCTGATGACTGTAAGAAAGTTACCCTTATTAAAGAAGGTGAAAGACAACAAATAATATTGAGTCCAAAGTATGAAAAAAATAGTCAGCTCAGCAATAGCAACAATCTTCCTATAATAGAAGAAAGATGGGACGAGGGGTCAAAAAATAAAAGTACACCAGGCAAGTTCGAATTTGAAAGAAACCAAACTTCACTGGGTTTAAATAAAAATAGTGAGAATATAAATGAAGAATCTTTTGAAGATCCTGAAGGAAAAAACAAATTATTGAGCAACATCTATGTTTACAATGATACTGTGGAACCTTTTGCCTTTCATAAAAAAGACGAGGGATCAGAAGAAATAAACATCAGGCAGACCATTGAAAAAGAACAGATAAAGCAAGAGACCAAATATAATGAAAGAGAATGGGTTGGTGATGAGAAAGAGATAGAATTAATACATCGAAAAATCCAAGAAAATTTAAATCAAACAGATACTCTAAATTCAGGCACATTACAGGTAAAAACCGAAACTAAGAAAATGAGCGAAAATCAGAAAAGCTGGATAAATTTCTACAAGCAAAAAATAAAACAATTGAAATATTTTATTCATTTGCAAGAAAAAAATAAACAAAAAAATCAATCTAAAGAAAGAAAATTTGATGAAAATGCAGATTTTTTCGATGGAAAAGATCAAGACTCAATGAAAGTTCTGGAAGAATTTTTAATAAATAATTTAGAAGATGAAGGTGTTGCAGATAATTTTTTGCCTGAAAAAAATAATTATCCTCTTGAAACTTTAAAAACAATGAAATCTGAGAAATCGGTGGAGAAGAAAAAGAAGACTCAAGGAGTCAATTATGGAAATAGCAAAGAATTTTTGCTCAAGAAGGCATTTTTGAAAGATTTCAATATGGAACAAATTCAAGTAAAAAAAGATAAATTGTTTTTGTTAAAAATGCATTAGAAATTTGAAATAAATTACTTTTCTTCCATTTATGGAGAAGAATTTCATTATATGAGGGAAATTGATGTAAAACCACTTTTGAATTATGAGGGAAGTCTAATTCAAAATTTGATGAGGTAAATTTTTTTTCATTGATATCTTACTTTTTTTATTTTTTTTAGATTATTAAGATATAAAGACATTTCTACTGCCAATTATTTAAAATTTTTGACTTTAATGGAGAAAAAAATTTCGAATATTTTATTAAGAAATGGTAGTTTTTTGAAGTTTTTGTTCAAGGTAACTTTTTTATAATTATAAATGATTAAAAATATTTTTTATTTAGAACAATGATACTAATTCTTGGTTTACTTTGTTTCAAGACTGTGAAAAAGATAAAATAGTTGTGTGTCCTCTGTACACGGGTCCTTGGGAATTTCATGAACAACTATTCACACTAAAGGAAGAAATCTACTTATCAAAAGATGTTTTTTATTTCAAAGAGGAAACACATAAAAAATTAGCTAATATTCTTTATGAATCCATGAAATCAATAGCCGAAAATGTGAATGATAGCTTCGTAGAATCTGATCCATCATCAATTTGGGATTTATTCTTGATAAATTATGAAATTCCTGCTGGGTATGATAATTTGAAACATCCAACATTTGAATCCACAGGAAAATCTGTGAGAGATAGCAATAGTAAAAGCAATAGTTTCCCGAATGATATCGTTAACAATATGATGTTAATTGTGTTGAATTGCCAAGGAAAAGCTTGCGAAGACAATTGCAAAGATGAAAAAGATGAAACTCCCACAGCTCAACAACATGACAAGAATTTATTAAAATCCAAATCCAAATTAAAAGGTGAAAAAAAGGAAAACCTTTCCGATGCCTTTAAAAGCATGAAAGAGGAAAAATTTTCAAATCGATTACAAACGGTGAATAACATTTTAAAAAAATTGGAATCGACCTATTTCAGGGATAAATTTGAGAAAGAAGAAGATCGAATCAAAGGGACTTCAAATTTACCTTTTTCCTATGTTGTTGAAATGATAAAAGACCTAAACGATGTTCTCATTTTATACAAAGAAAATCTATTTTCACAAGTGTCAAAAGCATTATATGTCATTCAAGAGCCTTAATATTAAAAAATTGTTTTGTATATATTAGATAATTATGAAAAGGAGACATTATTATAAATGAGGGTTAAACAAAAAAACTAAATTATTTAATTTTTTAAGGTTTCCATCAAAGTCATAATTTTGTTTTCAATTTTATTGTATTCTTGTAAGAAAAGCTCGCGATCATTTTTAATCATGGTTCTAAATTCTTCGGCCAAAACATTTGTCGTTTTATAAACTTTGTTAATATTTGTAAAATCACTATTATGGAATGAATTCCTTGTTTCAGATCGTTTTGAAATGTTTCCACATTCTTTTTGAAGAGATATTATTTTTAACAAATTATAAAAAATGCCTGTCTCTTGATCCGAAAATTTATTTTCATTTGTCACACAAGTCTTAGTGCGATCATGAGTGGGTTTTACCCAAGATGGTGTTTTTTTCAATAAACTTTTGAAGGTGTTTTCTTCGATATTAAATGTCTATAAAAAAATCATTTTGTTGAGAGAGAAAAGAAATAAACTTCTAAATGTCTTTGGGTGTCTGAGCAATTTATTTTCGATGAGGATTTCAAAGTTCCTTTGAATGGATTGTTTGTTCGAGGAAATTTGTTTCGATTATCTGTGAGATTTGTCGGGTTCAGGACAGAAGGCGGTTTGGAATTTAGGTAAGACATTAAGAATAAAAAACGATCAAAAATTTTTAATTTTTAAAAATTTTCACGAATTAAAAATTATTTTCTTTCGTTTTGGAAAACTACATTTTCATCCAACGTTATAAAGTAGATGAATTGTTTAAAAAAAAATTGAATTTTGTTTTTTTGGTTTTTTTTTAAATAATTGACTAACGAAAATTAAATAAATTTGAACTAGAAAATTTTTTTTTTTTCGCTTTTTAAATGTTTTTTTTTTTTTCATTTCTGAAAAAACAAAACTTATCAGTTTTCTAAAATTAATCGATTTTTCTTGTCTTGCATATAAAATAAGCGTTTTTTTAATGAAAAACACTTCCAACGTAGATCAAACTCCTTTAAAAATGCTCCCCACAACCTCTTCCACAATTCAAAATGCTCCAAAGAATTTTTCAAACCTTCTTCTCTTCCAGGAAAAAGTATTTATCAATTCTGTTAAATAATCATTTAATTTTTCAAGAACCAAACTAAAGAGCTTTTCCAAGCAGTGATGGCTTTTAAAAATCCCAAAAACTTGAAACAAATTTCCGAAGATCCTGCCAAAGAACAAATCATCATTGAAGTTATTAGAATATGTAATAAATTGTTAACAGAAATTATGGAAGAAGGTGAAATCTTATAATATTTATTGAATTTAATATGCATCTAGGTGTCAAAAATCCTTCTTTTTCAGGTAATATGCAGGAAATTTTTGATTTGGTTGAGAATCTTCTGAATCTCCTCGAAGTGCATGATTCTAAAATAATCAGTCTTGAAATTTCTTTCTTGAACAATTATTCTTCCTTTTATATTATGTAAATTTTAAAATTTCAGGGCCCGTTCCCTTTTTTATCAAAATAATCTTTAAGCTTTTTGAACATAGGTGTAAAAATATTGACAAGGCGAAAGAATGTTTGAAAAACGCAGAAAAAATGCTCAGCAAAAACACCAAACTGTCATTATGGGGTCTAACCTACAACAATCTAGCCAGTCTCGCCTTTATGACCCAAGATTATCTTTTTTGTTATAAATGCGCTGAAAAAACGTTATATAAACTCGAGCCTTCCGTAATCAGATTTATCCTAAATTTTTTTATCATTTTTCTGTTTTTTTTTTAAAGCTTTTCAGAAGAATCAAAGAGAATTCAAGACCAGAAAGAGCTCAACAAATTCCTGAATTTATGACAGAGCTGCTTTTTGTGCTCATAGGCTATCTGAACATCGCGATCAGTCTTGAATATGTGCAAAAAAATCCCTCACTTCTATCAAAATCCGAAAAAATGACGTTGAAAAACCCGAAACTTTTCTATCAAAATGCACATAAATTGTCATTGAAATATCTTTCTGAGGATCATTCATTAACCAAAAAATTCCATTTCCTCTTGAACCATGGTATAGAAGATGCAGGACTTAATATCAAGCCTTTAAGTTATAACATAAATTTCGAAGATTCAGAAGAAATTGAAGGCAGAAATTCTTTCCTTAATCACATGGATTCGTTTGATCGGACCTCCGAACTTGAAGACGGTTTTTTCAATAAGAAAAGCAAAGCATTTCGCGTTCAAACCAGAAAAAGCTTTGATGTTCGAGCCAAATCCTTAAATAAAGTCCGTCCCAATGAAGAAGAGGAAGAAAGCAGTTTCCAAGCAGATTTTTCGAATATGAAGCTAAACAAAAGCCATAACATTCCAAAGGATTTCCCATATAAGAAACAAATGAAGGAGTTTGAAAAAACGGTCAAGGAGGTGAAAAAGCTCAAAGAGAAATATGAACGCAACGAAAGCACTTTTTTCATGCATAAGAACCTGGAGTACTTATTGCAACAGAAGGAACTTGAAGATTTTATCTCGAAGAGAAGAGATTTCCAATCCAGCATAGTATATCCAAATACCTCTGGAATGTTTTATATACCACAACCACAAGCAAATTCTTTCAATGGATTGAACAAGGGACCATCTCCTGTGGATCCTAATCAATTAAATGTAGAATTTTTTATACAAAAACAAAAGGAAATGGAAGTTTCACTAATGACTTTGCAAAGGGAAAATTCGAAGATTTTACATGAGAATGATGAAAAAAGCAAGGAAAATCAAAAATTGCAAGATTATGTGTTAAAGTTGGAAGCCGAGCGGACCTCAATTGAATTGGAGAAGAAGATAAAGACTTCAGATAATTCGAAGGAAATAAGACAAGGGAAATATGAATTAAATATCGCTCCTGCCAGTAGTTTCAACAATTTGAACGAAAGCAATAGTGATAATAGTTCAATAATAAAAGGTAAATACTCTAATCGTGATGAAAGAAAGTTTAATTTGCCTTTGGATAATTTAAAAAAAGAAGAAAAGAAGACAGATTCAGCCTCTGAAATCAAAAATGTCATGAAAAGGTCAACACCAAGCAATCATATCGCATCAAGTCAAATCATTCCTGCGAAAGAAATTAATAATGAAGGGGCTCTTCCCATTAAGAAACCTGCCAATGGCGGAAATATGCCAACCCCTCTTGGTGGGCTGAAGAAATCCAGCTCCAAAAAAATTAATGAAAGAACCTCCTCTCAAGAGAAAGTGAAAAACCCACCCCCTGAAAAACAAAATAATTTACCAGAAAAACCAATAAGTTCTCAAGAAAAGATGTCAGTTTCTCAAGAGAAACCAAAACAAGAAAAACCTTCAATTGTTGAAAAAAAAAGTGAAAAACAGATCGTTCAAGAAAAACCATTGGCCCTTGAGAAAAAAAGCTCAGGACGTCAAGATTCCTCTTTTGCACCGAACAAAAACACATCAACCAAGAGATCTGATTCAATTCGGAGGATTCTTATCGAATTTAAGGGATTAAACAATCGTTTCAATACAACAGAAAGCATCAAAAAACAAGATTCCTATTCTTCGCTAGATTTGGCTTTGGAAGTGATGAATCCCAGCCATTTCTTGAAAAATATCCTCACTTTATTGGTCAAAAACGTCGTGGTTCGAAGGAAGGTCTTTCTTGATAATAAAGTCTTTATTTTCGAATTTCGCATCATTGTTCAAGAAAATGAAGGATATTTGTTTAAACTCCTAGCTATTTATGAATCAACTGGAAAACCTGCCATTAAGGAAGAAACTTTACAAATAACATTAATTAGGAAAATTTTACAAAATATTGATTATAGAGATGTGATTCCATTCATTTATCCCCTTAAAACTGTCACAAATTTGATGAAATTTAGCAGATATTTTATTTTGCCATTTTTGGGAATCGGTGAAGAAAGCTCAAATGACAGAAAGGTGGAAATATGGCCTAAAGCTCATGGTTTGATTGACAAAAATATCAAAATTTTGTTTTTAGGGGATGAATTTTTTATGTTTTTCCATTTTCTCGTCAATGATTCCTTTCGATTAGTACTTTCCAATGCTAAAAAGTAATATTTTTTGTTTGAATATAATATTTTTTAGGTTAGAAGATATCTCTTTTTTTATTATTATAAATTATTATGATTTTTTTTAATTATATAATAATTATTTTTTTTTTAATTTACAACATTAAAAATAAAAATTTGTCACATTTTGAATTTTTATCTTTTTTTTATATAATTCATTGACAATTTTATTATAGTAATTCTTCTTTTAGCGGAGTAACTTTGAGAGTCGAATATCAATTTGATGCATCCTCATTAAAAAAATTTTTCGAACCTTTGGAAAACCCAAAAAGTCAATGTGATGAAATCCAGGATATAGTTCATCTTGTTGAAATTTTGGAAGACGAAGATATCACTGAAGAAATGATCAAAGACGCTCAAGGAACTATCTCGAAATATTTGCAAAACAAATCCGAGAATGAAATTTTCATAGAAAGCTTCCGAGTCCTTGATCTGAACGTTTTTATCCCATTGCTTGAAAAAACAATCAAAGAATTTGAAGAATTATTAAAATCCAGAGGATTTACCACTTTAGGACCTTTAATTTCAGATGATAAGACCAGAATTTTTAAAGTGAAGGTATGGAATGAGGGAAACAGATATCGTTTCGGAATTTTGTTGGAGAATCTTGAAAAAAAAGAATTTGAAATTGTTCTGAAGAATGGCTTTGAATCACATGGTAAATTCTAGAAAAAAACCTAAATCTTTTTTATTTTGTGTTTCAAGCGCCTATGAAAAAAATGGTCAAAGCTATGGGAACGACGAGTTTCGGCTTTGAAGGAATTTGGAAGAATTTTGGATTGATCTATAACAAACTTGATTCCAGCGATAAATCTATGGTAGCTAGCATGGTTTTGGACGCGTATACTTTGGAGATACAGGAAAAAGGTAATAAAAAAACAAAAATGGTCATATTTTAATTTGTAAAATGATATTTTTATTTTCTGGATATATCTATATATTGTAATTTATAAAATCAATAGGTTTTTATTTTTTTATATGCCATCATTTTGCAATAATTTTTTTTTTTTTTTAAGTATATTTTCAATTTATTAAATTATTTTATGGTAATTTGTAAAAATCAATTTGTTTTAGCTCTTGAAAAGGATGATTATGATCGTTATGAAACAAACCCCATCATCCCCATTCATTTGGAGTGTGGAGGGTTTTTCAGAACTTATATAGGAACTCAATACAAATTCCCCTTGACTCTAAGCATGATAGGATATCAAGGCATTCCTATAGGAGTGAAGGTGGTAATTTATGATACACATGAATGTAAAGAAAGTGGGATGTTTTTTACTGTGAATTCAGACATTTGGAAAAAAAGAGGTTTGAGCGAACAAAACAAAAAGAAAGCTCATCGATATTTGAATGTAATTCCAATTGAAGGGGACTTCCATTTGCATTATCTTTTGGAAAAAGTTGGGTATAAGGCTATAATCAACTCGATTCAGTTCGAAAAAGGAAATAATGGTGGAGTGGAGACCTTGGGCAAATGCCTGATTAAAGGATCAGTCAGTTTGGTCGACAATTTAGAGAATTTAATTACTATGCCCACAATCCTGGAAATTTACAGAAATGAATAGCTGAAAAATGAAAGAAGAGTTTTTATGTAAAATAGAGTAGTTTTTTGGCTCTTCTGTTTAAAATTTAATTTATTTACGTTTTTTAAACAAAAATAAATTAATTGAATTTATTTGAAATTTGCAAAAAAAATTTAAAATCGACTAAATTATCAATTATAACAATGTTGTATTAGAAAAAAATCTGGATTTTTTTAATTATATTTTAAAAATATGTATCAATTATATGAAGAGCTAAAAAGCTAATTGTTTTAGATTTATGTTCTGTCAGCTTTTCAAGAATTTCCTCTCCTTTCATCTCACAAAACGCTTCAAAAAACATATTTTGTTCATCGCAACCCACCAAAATTTGCCCATAAAAGAGTATTTTCTCCACCCCCTTTAACATTAATATCGCATGATCAACATCTGTACTTTCCATTTCCTTCAAAATTTTTTCGAACAGTTCTTTCGTCAATAACTCAAAACAAATTTCCTCATCCCCGCAAATCAAGCAAACATTTAATGCTTGTAATGCTTTTTTGCTGATTTCTTCATTAGATTCCATAAAAACTAAAGAAAACATTTCTGATTTTAACCTTGGCAACAAATCTTTTATGGTTTGCGAACTATGACAAAATAAATTCAGTATCAAGTCAAGAAGTTTCAATTGATGGTCGAAAGGACTGGAGCTTAATGTTTTGTAAATAAATTCCTCTATGTTCATTTTAAATAAATAGGGGATAATTTCCACATATGAGGAAATGTTTATGAGTAAAGAAAGAAAAGCAATTCTTTCTTGGGCGTTTGAAGAGTCATAGACAACAAAGGATAATATGAAATTTGAAATCAAAGGTTCACTAGTCATAAATAACTCATATATTTCGTTCTCAGCACAATTTTCAAAGATTTTGGTCAAAAACTTTAGCTGAAAAGCATTTGAAAAGCCAGAAATCGTGCCACTTTCACTTAAAATCAATGAAATAGTCTTTATCTATAAAAGTAAATAAATTAAAAAAATTAAAAAAAATGAAATTTACAAAACATTGGATTTTTGGCGGAATATCCAAAACAATATCGAGAAACCATGCTAAAGTATTGAAGAAAATCTCTTTCAATTCATGTTTTTCTTTTCTAACAATTTCCAACACCCCCTCGAGAAAGCCCAATTTATTTAATATTTTATCCTCAATTTCTGAATCCTTTAAAATCAAATTTCCCATAATTATAATGATGTTGTTCTTCATTTCCAAGAAATGAGTCTCTTGAAACAGGTCAACTAATTCTGAAGAAATTGAGTCGAAGAAATTTTGGATATCTTGAATTTCCTCAAGCAAAGCCGAGAAATTCACAAAAAGCATTGAAATTTCATTGATCAACGCGAAATTGTCATCATTTTTTTTTAATATATCAAGGATCGAAGTTAGTTGCGAATTCTCAGATATTTGTCTATATATTATGGAAATTTCATCTTTCGAACAATCGTATATATAATTGTTTATGGGTTTTAAGTGTTTCAAAATTTCTTCAAGGAGCTGATGGTTGATTGATTGAAGAAATAAAGATAATAAAGAGGAAATGTTTGATTTTTCGCAAATTTTGTCAATGAAAATGGTTCGCTTTACTGCCATTATCGCTGCCAATTTCTCAGCGCGAATTTGAGCATGATAATGGAGCTTTTGTTGCTTAAGGAATTGCTTTATGTCAAAAAAATTGGAAGAATTGTCCATTTTTGGTTTTTTCGTTTTTGTGAAAATTATTTTATATGCAATAATAGATTTTTTTATAAGAATTTGGGGTTTTTTTTATTTACAATTATAATAAAAAAAGAGATTTTTAAATTTTTTTTTTTAATTATATATTGTCCTTTGTCTTTTTAAAAACAAAAAAAAATTTGAAAATTTATTAAAAATAATTTTCAACTCTTTGTTGAACTAATAAATACGTTCATTCTAAAGTTTTTATTTTAGCTTAAAAAATGAATGATGAATATGCTCAAGATTTTGAGGCAGAAGTACAAGATCCCTCTCTCCAACCTGATCTTTCCTTCAACAAATCTATAATCTCCCCTAACAAGCCTCTTAAAGAAAAAACCTCAAGCAACATTCTCATCTTTTTCAATAAATTCAATGGTTTATTTAATCGAATATATTCCAGCTTTGCAAAAACTCCACCGACCCCAATTTTAAAAGAAATACTATACGAATTTTATGAGAAGCTGTTTATTTATCAAACCAAATTCGTTATGATGAAGGGGAACAACGATTTTTTCTTGAATCCTTTGAACAAATCTCTATTAAATGAAGCATTTGAGATATATCAACAAAAATCCATTGAATTTAATGAGGAAAGTCCTGAAACAACGCTTAAAATTTTTCTGAGATCCATACTTTCAGAGCCTTCAAATGAAATTTATTTGTTGCGGATGAGGGAGTTCCTAACTTTAATTAGAGAAACCCATAACAATTTAAAAAAAAAAAAAAACCTGGACAATGAACGAATGAAAGAAATCGCTTTAAAGAAATACAGCAAAATGTTGAAAAGGAAAGAGGGAAAAAAAGATGATGAGCTTTTGAAGTTGATTGTAACTTTTTTCGAGGGTAAGGATGAAATGAACAATTTGAAAAATGAGCAAAAAAATGAGGAAAATAATGAATTTTTAGCAGGAAGAAAAATCAATGTGGAAGAAAAAAGAATGCAGAATCTCAGAGTAGTTTTTCTTCATTATTGCAAAGATCCATCTATCCCCAGCAATAATCTTGCGAAAAGACATGAAAACATGAATATTGGTGGGTTTTTAGCATTTCTCAGAGATTTTAAAATTTCGAATGAATATATGTCTAAGCCTGTATTTGAAAAAAACTATTTTTTTTATTAATTTTTTTTTTGTAAATTTTTGAATAGAAAACTTTAGAGATTTTCAGAAAAACAGCTGGAAATCTTCAGGAATCAGATTTCAGCAGTTTCGTGAAAATTTTAAAAAAGTTGAGTGAATTTTTCTATTTCAACGAATTGGAAAAAAACAGTGAGGCGAAATTCATAGATTTACTTATTTACATGGATTTAGACGACCGAATAAAAGTATATTTTTATTTATTATTTCAACTTTTTTTAAAAAAATGTGAAAGATCAAAGAAAAATTGTCTTCTATTACAGATACAAAACCGAACGACCTTGTTGCAAAACAACAGAAACTTAAAGAAATAAATTTAAATGCAAATCTGGAAAATGAGAACCAAAAGCAAGATTCTGATGATGAAGAGGAATTAAAGTTACAGCCAATCGAAAATATGAAAACTCCCAAAAAAACTACTTTTCGTCCAAATTCAGAAACGCCTTCAAAAAATTCCACCAACATTAATGAAGCTCATAAGAAGCTAAATCCATTGAATTCTGCTAAATATAAGAATACAACGCCTATTGCCCTAAGCAACAATAGAAGCAAGACAAAAAGTCCTTTCAGGTCATCAAAAATACATGATATATCAATTTCCAATACAACTCCTAAAGAAATCAACAAAAATAATGCCAAGAATTTGATGCCATTATATTATAATAATAACCCTGGAGATATAATGAAGAAATCGGAGAAAAATCAATTGTATGAGAAAATTTTCCAAAGAGCTCAACAAGTAGATATGGAGGAGAAAATGAAACATGAAGAGGTTTTTTTTATTGAAAAGAATTGATTTTTAAAAATTTTAGTGGTTTAATAAATTGCAAAATCAGGAAGATCTGAAAGGAAAAAACCCTTCTATTGTAAAATCTAAGACCTAAATATTTGTTGTTAAGTTTAGTTTTTAATTTTTTTTTGTATTTATACAATTTTCTTATTTTTTTTAAAAAAGGCTTTTTTTAAAATCTTTTTATAGCCAATTGTTATTAAATCTAGAACTTTGAAAAAATTGTTAAAATTAAAACTTCATTTTTTCTAATGAACCTGCCACAGACTCCAATTTCAAAACACATTGATTTTCCATCCCCGAAAAATTTTGCAATCTCCCAAAACGGCTTCCCAAGAGCTGTTTCCCAGAATCAAAACAACGTCATTTTTTCTCTAGCGACCCCTAAATCTCATAAAGGTTTGACTTTTCCAGTTAAAAACCTGCCGATGTTTAGCGAAATCTTGGGAGATCCTAAATTTAAATCATCTCCAACAATGACCTTGACTGAGGATCAAATAAAAAAAAAGCTTTTGGCCAATTTAGGTCCAGATAAAAATGAAAGTCTGGAGACATTTAAGAAATATTTGCAGGTGTTGATTGATCGAAAATTGGCAGCCAGTGAACAAAAAGAGAAAGAAGATCCATTAGATCAGGTGACATCAATCAAGAAAATATTACAATCCAAATTCCTCAAAAAGCATAACGACGACGTAAATCCAAAAGACGCTGTAGGTGAAAATGAATTGGAAGATGAAATATTGGCGATGTCTCAAACGAATCATGAAAAAATCCTGAAAACATCGAAAAAGTTGCGCGATAGAATGAAAACAGAAAAAGTTGATAAGGCAGCCCGTTTCTACAAAAACAAAATCAAGCATTTTTCCAATTTAGACACTTTTATCAATGCAAAGGAATTCTTTGAGGATTTGAACCCCTTTAAAGAATTTAACCCTGATCGTCAAACTAGCATGCAATATCAAACAAAGAAACATCTTATGACGATAAAAAAACTTCAAAAAGAATCGAATGATTTTTATGATAAAAAGATGAAAGAATTCAATGATAGAATGACTGAACTGGATAATAAAAATGTAGAATTAAAAGACAAAAGTGAATCCAGACATTCAGATTCTCAACGTTCTTCGAAATCATCCAGTGTTTTAAGTCAGTTGATGCGAGAAGACCGTAAAAACCCGACCAAAATCCAAATAAACCCTTACAAAGTCATGAACACTCTTCCGATTTTGAATCAGAATGACTTCACGAATAATATCGATTTTCTGGAAAAACAATTGGGGATGAACAAATCCGTGGTTGATTTTTTCAAGGAGTTTTATGACCCCAAAGGACAAATCAAGAAAAATAAGCATGCAATCTCTGATGTTGAGAAAATGCGAGGCTCTGTGATGCGACATTTATTGATCACTGATCATTCATTGAATCGGCTGGATTGCCAAATGGAAAATAATGAGGATTTCAACCAATTGGACGGTTTTTATAATCAGACTTTAGAAGTGTTGGGGAAAGAAAAAAACCTCAAAATAGCACAAAATTCGAAAAAAGAGGAAATGGATGTGGATTCGTTAATTCGATTGGAAAAGCTGTTGGAGACGATTTTGAAACATAACAAAAAGACAAAAAAAACAGAAATAAAAGAAACTGAATCTAAAAAATATGCAGATTTCCAACAAAAATCTAACAAGTTGCTTACTTTGATCGACAAAACATCTCGGACGATTTTTAGAGAAAAGCATCGAGAATTTACCACTCAGGTTAATAAGCAAATGAAGGCATATCAACGTCGTTCAATGGGAAACGTCTCCTCCTTAAAGAAATCAAGTGCCTTAGGAATTTATCTTACTTCAATCGATCCAGATGAAGAACATTCGCTAATAAAACCAAGCACAATTGGCACAGGACATTTTAAATCGTCTTCTATTTCTTTGCCCTTTACTCAAAAAAATGATGATAGAAAAATACTTTCTTTCCATGATATGCCTTTGAGTTCAGAAAGGAAACACCTTTCACTTAATGAGAGCAAAAATCACAAAAGTGGCATTGAAAATTTTAATAAAAATGCAAATATTTATATGCCCATTGTCAAAAAAAGAGCATTGAGAACGATTAGCAATATAATCGAGAGCACAGGAACTCTTCAGGATGTGTATCAAAAGGAAAGGAAAAATTTAGGAGAAATGGAAAATGAATGCAACAAATTCTTCAAAGAAACAAAAAATAAAATAAACCCTCCGTTAGAATCTATCATCATGACATTGGAAAAACCTAATCCTCATTTCAGATTCACTGGGTTTAAAAAAGCCTTTGCTAAAGTGAGAAAACATTACATTTAGGAGAAATTTTTATTTTTTTTTATTTTTAAAAATTTATTCTGATTTTTTTGAATTTATTCAACCATGTTTTAATTACAATCAAAATCAACTATATTTAATTAATGATCTAATGTTGTTTTCTAAAATTTAATAATTTACCTTTTCAAACTAAAAATTTTTGAAACAGCTTTGTTTTTAATTTTATTAATGTTTGATCTTTTTACTTCTGGTTTCTCTTTTAAACTCTGAATTCTGATTCTCTTTGTTCTCATTTTCCAAGTCGTTACCTTCAACGATTGTATTGTTTTCTATTTTCAATTCCTTTTTTTCCTCTTTTCTCTTTCTTCCTCTTTTTTTTGAAGAACTCTCCATTTTTCCATTGCAATTTTCAACTATCTTTCCATTTTCTTGAGGCACTGTTATTGAAATTGTTTTTTTATCTCTTTTTTTCCTGTCTGAGTTCCTCAGTTTTTTCCTTTTGCCGTCTTTTTTTTTCGGAGTAATCAAATATTTATCCAATTTTATTTGCCCGTCTTGTTCCCCCTTTTTCTTTGTAATGCTTTCGGAATTTCGGATTTTGCCAGTTTTTAGAGGGGTAGTCTCTTGACTTTTGGGGGGTTGAATGCTTGGAATATTGGGAAAGGTCGTGGTATTCGGAGTGTTTTGAATGATATTTATGTTTTGGACGATATTGATACTTTGGACGTTTTGAGCTTGATGGGTTTTCAGGTTTCGCAATAATAACTTTTTCTTCTTTTCTTTATTAAGTGTTTTTTTGGATTTCGATGGAGATTTCAGTGGAGTTTGGAGTATTGTTGCGGTAGATTGTTGGTTTTGCACTTAAAAATAAATGATAGAAAATTTTTAAAAAATGAGCAAAAAATTTTTAAAAAAATTAAAAAAAAAAAAAAAAAAAAATATTAAACAAAAAAAAAAAAAAAAAAATTTAAAAAACAACTTTTTATGAGAGGAACAAAATATTTGGTAAGTGTCTGGTTATTGAAATTGTTGGTCGGCTCGTTTTTCAAATTATCTCTTGTAATGCAATTAAACTCGATTAAATTTCCTTTTTTGTTCTTTCTTTTTTCTGAGTTTTCCGTCAAAGAATTTTCTTCTTTTTCAAAGCTCAAAGGATCCAGGTTTTCCTCAGAATCTATTTTAACAATAATGTTGGTCTCAATATTTCCTAAAAAATCATTCGTGGCGACATTTTTTTTCTCTTCTTCGAGCATGTTTTCTGGTTTATGGTGATCTTCATTATTATTTAAATTGTTTCCTTCATTTTTTACTAGCATATTTTCTTTAATTTCCTCTTGAAAAATTATTTCTTCTTTCAAGTTTTCATTTTCTTCCTTGATTTCCTTTTTTTCCTCTTCTTCTTCTATTTGTTTTTCTTCACTAACTTCCATTTTTTCTACATTTTCTTCTTTTTTTTCAAGATGAACTATAAGGTTTAAATTCTCCCGATGTTCTCTATAATATTTTGAAAATAATTTATCATATTCCTTTCTTCTTTCAATTCTCACATTTTCTTCATCCTTTTCATCGCATCTTGGACAGACAAACTTCAACTCCTGACTAAATTTGCTTTCCACTTCTCCCAAATAACCAATACATTCAAAATGCAACCAATCATTGCATTTATCACAGGCGATCATTTTATCTCCATCATGATAAAGTTTTTGACAAAAACAATATAACGTGTTATCAGGTTCCAAAGGCACCTCTTCTAAGATAAGTTCTTTTCTTAAATATCCTGATTTTTTGGAGAAATTTTGCTGATTCTGCATTTTGGTCAACGAATTTGAAATAGGCTTGTTGATGAGTTTACGAGTCTCATAAATACGTTCTTTGACATGAAAATCTTCATCTTTTTCAATATTCATCAATTTTTTGATTGCGCGCATATCTGCGATTTCTTTCAAATTCCCCAACTTTTTAATTGAGTTGATATTCTTATGGATCTTCGTTCCAACAATGATTTTGCGATATCTTTTGTATAATTGGGCTGGATTCAAGTTTTTATATTTGAAATGTTTCCAGATTTCATCAGAACGTGGAATATTTGTTTTCAAATGGATCTTTTTTGGGATTCTGGTATCAGATATGGTATAAGTCAGTTCTCCTTTTTTAAATAAATTTATTTGGAAAAGGTTTTCAGGAAGTCTCTTCATAAATGCCAAAAGATTTGATATGAAATCCTTGTCTTTTTTCTTGTTTTCTTTCATAATTCGAGAAATGTAGTTTTGTATGAATTTTTTCTTATCTGAAATGTTAGTTTCTTTGAGTTTTTGCTCGTAGTGATAATTGTCATGGAATTTCTCCAAATTATGGCAAAATTTCATAATTTCTTTCTTATGCTTTTTGCTTTTCATCTCCAAGAACCGTTTCAATTTCAAGGGGGTGTGTTTATAGCAAAAAATGCAATATTGTAACTTAAAAAACATATTTTTGGATTTCTACAAAACATTCTAAAAAAAAATTTATACCTTTTCCTCTTCTTTTATCTCCATATAATGGTTCGCTCTTCTGGCACATTCAGGATGAAAAGAAAATTGGCATTTTCCTTTAACACATTGAATACATGCTCCAGCTTCTAAAAAAAAAACATAAAATTTATATATTTATAATTTAATTTGACAACTTTTTGCTTTGCAGATGCAACATAACAAATGGAAACGTTTTTTGTCAATATTTTCAACACCTTTGATGTTGATGGTGGATTTTTTTTCTTCCAAAAAAACTTCAGGGGTCCATAAACCGCAAGAAAGGTGAATCCAAATTTTTGTTATGAAAGGTTCTTCCAAAATTTCATCATCTTATTTTATAAATTAAATTAATTTCCAATATGTAAAAAAATCTACTAGTAATGTCTTTCATGGTTTGGAAATTATAATATAATTTTTCCTCATAACTTTCCTCATTTTTCAGATCATTGGCATGATCTTCATTGAAATCTTCTTCGAAATTCTCTTCTGGAAGATGAGTTTTGAAATGTTCCACACATTTTCTTTGAAATTCAGTATAATTTGGATTTGTGTGCTCAAAAATCATTTTTGAAACATCAACATCAGTTGATTTCATTACACCTCCTCTTTTAGTGCATAAGGGACATCTCAAATATTTGCCTTTCGGGCCATATGTGCGGCAAAGCGAACAAATCCAATCACCAAGAGGAATTTTAGAGAGTTCATAGCATTTTTGATGAACTGAAATGTTACATTTCTAATAATTTTTTAATTTATATGAATTTTTTTCAAATTATATAAAAAAATATATACCGAACAAAAAACTATCATATTGTCTTCTGAATAATCGCCATCATTGCAAACTTGACAAACGATATCATCTTTCATTATTTTATGAACCTTTGATGATTGTGTCGGATTTCCATTATTAATGTTGTCATTTTTCATTTGAGAACTATTTGAATTCTCGCCAACATCAGATTGATTATGATTGTTTTTATTAATATCATCATTATTATTTATGTCATTCATCTCATTGTTCATCGTTTTTACACTTTTTAAACCATTATCACCATTTTCATTCTTGAGACTAGGCTTTTGATGAATCAATTCATCAATTATTAAATTATAAGTTTGATCATTTTTTGAATTATTGAGTTCATTTGTTATATTTTTCAAATTATCAGTTGTCAAATTAGAAATTTTCTCATCATCATAAAGATCCATATTCATTAAAGCCAAATTATGTTGTTGTTTCAGCTCTAAATAGTTCAAAAACTCTGTCTCAGTGGTAGTTAAAAACTCCAGATCTTTCAAAATATTCTCTGGGTCCATATATTCTCTTTCCACGAGCAACTTGTCGACATCTTCGTTGAAAAAAGCTTTTTTGATTTCACCAATTTTCTGCATATTGGTGTTTCTGAGTTCAACTCGATCAATGTTCAACAGTTCAATCATATAATCTATGGGCAATTGCTTAAAAGCCATGGCTTTGTCAAAGTGTGTGAAAGTATTGATGTTTTCTTCGTTTTGGAAATATTGATCGAATTTCTCAATACCATATTTCCTCATTTCCGCGATAAAATTATCATCTTCCTTTGTATACGTGGCTTTGAAAGGAAAATGCTTGCTATTTGAATAAAAATCATCGTTGTTCGTGAGGTCAAACACACCTTTATTTTGAATGATTTCATCGAATCTACGACTCATTTTCTCAGTCAGGGAGAAAAAAAGCGATTTGTCTTCGAGTTCAAGCTTAATGGTGTTTTTTGTCAATTGCTTGTTTAGACGAGAAATCAAGGAAAATTCACGCTCATCTAATTCAGCAATTGTATGACGAAATATTTCTTCCTTGCTTTGGTTTGTGAGATTCGGGAAATAATTCGCGCAAAGCATGAACCAAAAACAAGCTGGTGTAAATGATTTCACTAAAAATAATGAATTTTTATCATAATTAATTTGGAAAAATTATAAATTTTCCAAGGTATATATTTTTTTTAAAAAATTT
>Ga0302186_10000528_pt1 | contig 34044 bp, 20 predicted proteins | sample II_Bog_E1_2_FD_198782 | JGI IMG/M metagenome (GOLD analysis project Ga0302186, IMG submission 198782) | Peat permafrost microbial communities from Stordalen Mire near Abisko, Sweden - II_Bog_E1_1 | ecosystem: Environmental > Terrestrial > Soil > Wetlands > Peat | place: Sweden: Abisko... | reverse complement strand
CTAATCAAAAACTACTGTTTTTGTAGAAGATAGCGAAAAGATATAACCTTGGAGTTATAAGCGTCGCTAAAGTATAACTTAATGATAGATAGCCACATTCTATATTATATTTCATCTTCAAACTGGTCACTAAGAATGAAACGCTTAAAAATGATCTTGATTTATAAGATTAAAAGCTAATAATAATAATAAATATACAATGAAAGTCATCATAACAATATTGTCATTATTGACTGTTCTCGCAAATCAGTATCGGCTCCAATATCTGCCTTTGAGTAAAACTAAGCAGTCCGCAGGTGAATTTGATAATGCAATTGTTACTAAAACAAACAAATAATACCAAATCATAGGCAAATCCAAACTTATTCGAGTGATGAATGTACCTGATGTCTTCCAGGCTACTGATTATACTTGCGGGCCTTCAAGCCTTACAGCAGTACTCAATTACTATGGCTTTGATAAAAGATAAATAGAGCTCGCTAAATTAGCCAAGACTGATTAATAGATAGGCACTGATCCAGTTTATTTACTAGCCGCTATATAACAACTCGGATTTAAGGGAGAAATGCATGAAGAAATGGGTTTACTCACTCTGCAAGACTATCTAAGTGATGGTCGACCAGTTATTCTTTTGCTGCAAGCTTGGAGGGATGACGATTCTCTACCTTATCCAAGCGACTTTGAGGATGGTCACTATGTAGTTGCAATTGGTTATGACAACGATTATATTTACTTCGAGGATCCATGGGTAATTGGAAGTCTAACATACATGACAAAATCAGATTTATTAGATCGATGGCACGGAAATTCTGCATTTCCTTCCGACAGGCACGTATATAATGTTGGAATAATTGTATTCGAGAACAAGAGAAATATTTAAACTGTGATCTATCTTGATTGATGAATTAACATTGAGCATCACTTATTTTGTTATCATTACTTGATGAATCTTTGAAAGATTAAATATTCTTTTTTCTGTTATAAGTTGAGTCTACTGTCAACATTTAGTTTAAATTTATAATTATTATTTTGGAATTTTAATTAAAATCATAGAGAGATATTCATTGATTTATTTTTTGTAATGGTTGATAAAAAATTAATTTAACAATAAAAATATAAAAGAAAATATTTCGAGATTGAGAACAATTAATTATTCAAATAGAATGAGATATACAGGCACTTTAACCTTTCCAACGAATTGATGTCAATTAAAATATTAGCTATAATTCAAACAAAAATGAGCACTTTATTATATTTTGAAATAAAGGCATTGAGAATGTAAAAAATATAGTTGTGAAGAATCAATCCATTTGTAACAATGTTCTAAAATTAAAATTTATGATAGACAAATGTTTTGAAACAAATTAAATGATTTTTTGATGCTTTAAATGAAATAATCGAACTTACAATTAAATACAACTATGATTGGCTGTTCATTTCTTTTATTGTTTCTTCATATCTCATTCATTGGCGAAAAGAGAAATTAAAATTATTCTTCTTATATTTTCTTTTGTTTTCAAAGATCCCTTTACAATTAAGATCTCTTTCATTGAAAATTGAGATGTTCCCCGTTTTAATCAACAAATTGACGAGTTTACAGCAGAAGTTCTTTCATTTATATAATTTAATTATAGCATTGCAATTAATAGCAAATAGTTATAGATATCTTATTTCAAAATGTATTGGATTTTATGGCTTTAATTTGAATCATTGATGAACTGATGAAACTCTGTTATCTGAGTATAGAAGTCTTTGATCATTCTCTCGCTTTGCTGATCTGTTGCGAACATATAAAGTAATGAAAACAGCTAAATTAATTATAATTTACCAGCGAGAGCACCGGTTAACACAATCCACACAATCAGACCAGTAATAAGTCCACTACTGTTAACTGAAGAGCTGAGAGCTACAGTTGAGGTTGTAGGAGGGCAATAATAGCAGTTAGAATTTATAGCAGCGACGTAGTTCGGAGCACATTGGGTACAAATGATCCCATTTGTTCCGCACTGGCTGAATGGAACTTCCGCTCCGCAATCACTTGATAATCCTTAGTTTTGCATGCAACTCAAACAGTTTGCCTGACATGGCTGACAAGTATCAATAGCTCCAGCAGCGATAGCTGGGGTATTGGCGTAGACATATGTTTGTCCTGTTGGGCATTGCTGCTGACCAAGGATGAGAACAAGCAGTGATAAAAAGATGATTGCAGTCATGAAATTAAAATAACTATTGGAAATTAATTATTATCAAAATTATGAAAGATGCATTTACCATCAGCCATTTCCTCTTATTTATCTCTGATATATTTTTTATAGACTGATGCAAATGTAAGCAAAAATATTAGACAATAATAATTTGACAATTATTCTTTATTTTTATATTATTAATTAGATAGACGAATTTTATCGAGGATACATGTAATAGAGATTCCATTTTTGTCATTATTGCTTTTTTGTTTTTATGTCACGAGTTTGATTTTATTTAATATTTATATATTTCACCAAATGCAAAAAAGTGTCATGATGTGTTATTCTCCGGAATGGTACAACCGATAAATGGTTGGAAACGAATAGTTTACATAATGGATTAATAAGGGTATAATTAACCATTTTGAGATTGTGCAGCATGCCAACCAAGCAGGTGAGTATTGGAGAACCAATTTTAGAATTGATCCTAAACAATATGAATGGGTCGGTTCTGGCCTATATGGAAATGTTGCTAAGATAACTGACTATGTGGATGGAAACGTATACGATGGATTCAGATGTTAAAAAATCCAATAATATGCCTACCAATTTTACAGAGTTCAGTGATCTTAATTGTCATTCGTTATTTGTTGATTATAAAATATTGCATGATTAAGCATATTCTGTAGCAATTATTGTCATCATAAATGATATTTTAAGCAGTTTCTATAAATGAGGTTCATGATAGTTGTCTTATGATTGTCTAGTTAGGAACTATTAATATCAAGCTTTATCTCTAAATTACACTGATAAACAAATAAACATAAGAATGATAAGTCCAAAAATTTTGTTGCAATTATTTATTAAAAATTTCAAAGTTAAAGTCAGATAAATCATTCAATGAGACTGAAACCTTTGGCTTGACATCAAAAAGGCTTAAGTCATTTTTAATCTGTCCGTTATGGTCTAATTTAAAATCATTCTAGATTGCCACTCAGCTGGATAGTAAACCCTTTGATAAAAGTTAGTCAACGAGCAAATGTGATCACTGTATTATTTCATCACTTGATTCGATCCTGCTAAATTGATGAAATAGCTTTTACCAGAGTTAGATATGACTTGTATTTGAGTTTTATTCATGGTCATCATCACCTTGTCCACAAATTTAGCAACAACTGTGCCATTTCCATAAGCCTTAAACTAGCCTATCTCTTCTATATTTTATTCATAAATAATCTCGTCATTATCTGCATATTGTTTAGGAACAATTTCATCTTTTTCTTTACTATTAATAAAATTTGTATGTTTTAAGTAGGATTAAAATGCTATTATATTGCTTCGAAGATTTCTAAATGGCTGACCTTATAGTCTCACAGTCAGTGGAAATACATTAATATTAACAGAATAATCAAACTCATTTTTATTCTTAGTCCTAAAGCCAACCTCGCTTCCCTCTATAAACCAAAATCCATAATTTTCATAGATCATATTTCCTCCTGAAGAGAGAATGTGACCAACAAAATAATTTTCCTGCTTTTATATATAAATCCAACGGCATGGAAAGCGATGATTCGGTTTTCCATACAAAGGAATATTACATGAACTTAATTCAGCCATTTCTGATTATTTTTATTTTCTCTACAGCAGAAGAGAAAAAGGGGGCATTTTAGTATGAGTAATATTGTTTATTACTTGATTATCAGTATCATCGAAATCGATATAGCAAAAAGGATGCTATACTAGCTAATTAGCTAATATATAACCCCATATTTTTTTCATTGCAGGATACCACCGATCTGGAATATTAAAGATAGTAAACTATTTGTGTATCTAATGATATTCCAACTAAATTTCATTTGAAGCGTTTTACAAAAGAGGAAATTACACATATTTATAGTTGTATTTTTATAATAACTGCTTCCTCTGATTTTTACTGCCTAGATATACTGATTCATCACTTATTCTCCTTCCCCCAACCTTTTGCAAAAAAATTATATGAACAAGATATAAATCCTTACTTAGACTGACTGTTGCGTTGAAATCGTCGCTCGTAACTTCATAATTTCCATCTGAGTTTGTTCTTACTATCCCCTGTTCCCAACTATACTGCTCAATTTTATATCTTTTATATATTTGTTTGGGCTTTCCTAAATGCTGAAGTTCAGAAGTCAGATCAATGTAGCAATCATTGTATTTATTTACTTTATTTACAATTTTCACAACTTTAGTGCTTAAATCTTGCGAGTGATGTATCGATTCGATGTTGAGCTGAACTCTATTTCCCTTGAGAGAGTAGTAGGTGATATTATCTTTACTCCATGAAAGGCATGTGCCGTCTTGGAAATAGCTTTCAATATAATCTTTTTCAAACTGAAGTAGTTTCCACTCACCTTCAAACGATCTCATTCAAATTTTAAATTATATGATTGATGGTCAAATATTAATGAAGGTAAGATTATTTTATAGCTCCCCCATGATATATAAGCATGGCTGGATTAAAACGTAATAAGTGATCTATAAATTAATAAAATTAATTTTGAATATTATACAAGAATAAAAAAAAGAAGTTATACTATTTTCTATTTTCTATTATTTTGCAAAACTAATTAGTCTTCGTGGCTTAGTATTTATGAGGTAAGACGACAATTATTTTAAAAATTAAATATTGATAATTATCTTATCTTGTGTTTGAATATCAAATCTAAAATTACAAAAACAACATAATTTCTATGTCATATATATCCCCAAATAGATTATCATTTCAATTGTCAGTAAGTGCATTTAATTTATAAAAAATCGTTTATTCTTTGCATATTAGTAAGAATGAATCTTTAATCTTAATATATTTTTTGAATTCTGTATGAAAGGGTAGGGCAAGTATGCTAAAAATTAGCGATAAAACACTGTGATTCCATTTATGGATACCATCAACGATGATTCTTTAATTCTTGAGTGTATATTTCATCAGATATAGAGCATCATGCCACGAGTGGATAAAGGATGGAATCCACCAGCTAAATTCATTAAGTTTTTAACCCATCTCCTAAAAGGAAAAAAATTCTAAAATAGCAAATTGACAAATTGAAGGAGGAGATATTATAAAAGGAAAAAATAAACTGCCAAGGACATTTTCATAAGGTAAGCTTTTTAGAAAAAGTCATTAAAAAGCAGAAAATTCAGAATATTCAGAAGGTTTTCACAAACAAAATAATGAGAAATTCAGTTAACTCTTCCCCTGTTTAATATACCAAGTTTAGAGATAGAAATCACTATGGATTGAGCAGTATATAGGGGGTCTAACTACCATTTTTTATCTAAAATGCTTTATATGTGCTAAGCGTTTTACAGATACTTACTTTGGCTGTAATATACTCGCTTTCATTGGTGTTTAATGAAATTGAGGGAAGTTTTTCATCCAGTTTGCAGACTGGGAGTCTAGTTTTTTATTTTGTGGAGATAGTCATTAATTTGACATCAATAAAAATAAGTGCAGGCAAAAAGATAAGATACTTACCCGAAATATTTAAATGCTATTTCAGGCGCACTATGATAATAGACCTCCTGAGTTTTCTAATTTTGTTCTTCGATATATTCGCAAATTGGTCATTGACTAGCTACTTACGCTTATTCATCTTGTTTAAGCTCCCTCAATGTCTCTAAAAAATTTAAAAACTATAGGTCTCCTTCAATCAAAATGTTTACAATGAGCAGTATTGGGAGTTAGTCAAAGTAGTGTTTTATAACATATTCTATGCCCATATAATAGCACTTTGTTTGGCAGCTATGGCTCAACTTGATCCAAATTAAAGTTGGATGCTCTCCAAAGGAATTAATCAAAATTCATGGAGTTAGCAATATATATGGAGCTATTATTGGGCAAATACTATTATGCTGACAATAGGATTTGGTGATTTGGTAGCCAGTAACTACCAGGAAGCAGCTTGTCTAATATTTATCGAAACATTTAGTTGCATAATGATTGCATATAACGTTAGCTGCGTTCACAGCATCATATCTAATATTCGCCTTCTTGATCAACAAAGCCATAAAAAATTCAAAGTATTCAAGAAACTCACAAATAACAACAATATATCCGATAATTTAGTCTTTCAAATCAACAACTACATTGAATAGTCTTCTCGACTTAGAAAGAAATTCAACTATGAAGAAGATAAAGATTTTATTTCTTAACTCCCTTCCACTCTCAAAGATAACTACCTTCGTGAGGCCCACAAAGGAATCCTCTGCCAATTAGTATTTTTCAGAGGACTACTTGATAACACTCTCTTCAACTTCGCAGAGAAGATTGAAACCCGCATTTCGCATCCCCAATAAGTGATTCGCACGGCGGAGGACGACTTCAACCTTATCATACTCCGCAAGGGTCAGATCGGCTACACCTGCAAACTCAGCGGCTCCATCTTCAACGAGGAAATCGCAGACCTCATTACTGTGAAGGAGAGAGAAACTCCATTTTTAACCAGCCTTGACTTCATCTCAAAGCAGCGTCCCCTTTACGAAATAAAGTCACTTAGCTTCTCAGTGCTGCTTAGTCTAGCCTACGAGCACTTCATCGAAGTCTTCCGGCAGAGTGACTTGGACTACGAACTCTACTGCTTCCTCCGAGACAAGATTCGCAATATCCCCGACGAGTTCTAGGTGTTGCCCTGCTAGTATTGTGTGAAGTTTCGTCACTTCAAGTTTACGTGTCCTCGCTTGCATTACGCTCCTCTGCCGCAGCACATCCTAAACAAGGAACTCCACCGATAGAAAATCGGTAAAAACACTCGGAGATATTTTATTCGTGATAAATCATATTAGTTCCCACCCCTGGAGTTCTATGTGAATTTTAGAAATTGGAAATAATCAATTCAGTTGGGATCTATGAGAAAACGAAGAAATCATATTACTAGTATGATTCAGCCTCTTCATTACAAAAACAAGAATCATTCCCATAGCAAAAACTGCATAGTTACAAATGAAACACTGACAAATCTTTTCAACGATAAGACACAGTAAATAATTTCAATGGAGTTCGCGAGGATTGAGAAAAAGGAAAGGTTCTTTGACGAAATTTGGTTGATTGCCTGTGATTAAATGACAGACTTCAACAGCTACTTTCCTTATCACAACCCCTCCACCCTTAATGATCGTTTCAGCCCAGAAGCAAGGAGAGCCAACCAAATGGAAAAGTGCTAACTAATGCAACAATTATAAAGCAGAATTTAGATGTAGAATTTCATAAATGAAGAAGAAGAAGATAATAACTCAAGTAAAAAGAGGACTTTTTAACAATTATATCAATGATCCATAATCTAACTTATTTGGTAAATATAGCAGCAATGAATTATGACTTTGTGGCATAAAAAGATCTCACAGCAATAGAGTTTATTCTAAATTTCTAAAAATAATTTTGGATGTTATTTGATAATAATATATAAAATATAGTCATGTTTTCCTTTTATAAAGATAAAGATAGGCAGTCTTTATAGATGATCGTTTCTTATAACTGAAATGGGTGAAAAATGATTTTTAAAAAATTAAATGTTTGCAATGAGATTATAGTTATTTGATGATGAAATCTAAATAAATAAAAAATATTCTAATTGTTAAATTATAAGTGGAAATAAAATAATTTAAATAACTTAATTGTGAGTAAGTATTTATTCAAATCTTTTAATTAATTTATTCCTGGACTATTCGATTTAAATTTATAATTTATAATTATACTCCTTGAAAAAAGGATTATTGGGATTATCTCCTCCTGCATTTATTCAATCAAATAAAATTAAGTCAAAAACGCTTAGAGGGACCCTGCATTTGAGAATATTGAGGATTTTCTTCTTCCAAGCTTCTTTATGATGTTTACAATTAAATTAATTTTATTATTTCCCTTAAACATAATTTTTAAATTTAATATGAAAGGTCAAGGTAAATAATTCAAAAAAAAGAAAGAAAATGTGGCTGTTTCAATTCTGGACACCATCAACGATGATCCTTTGATCCATGAGTGTACTTTTCCTCATATTTAGAACATCATACCACTAATGAATAAATGGAATAAATTATGGAATCCACAAACTATCTGCATCATGCTGACAAACGTCGTTCCTCAAAGGGGAAGAAAATTGTAAAACAACAAATTGACAAAATGAAGGAGAAGATTTCTTAGAAACAAAAAATAAACCATCAAGGACATTTGAATTTTCAAAAGGTAAATTTTTTAGAGAAACTTATTAAAAGTGAAAAAATAAAGAATCTTCAAAAAGTTTTCGCTCACAAAATAATGCGTAATTCAGTTAACTCTGCTCCTGTTGAATATACCAAGTTGATGGATGGAAATCAATATGGATCTGGCAATTTATTAGGATTCTAGTTACCTTCTTATATTTATAGTGTCTTATATCTGCTTAGTGTATTACAGATACTGACTCTTGCAGTAATATACTCACTTTCATTAGTATTTGATGGAGTTGAAGGAACTTTTTCATCCAGTTTGCAGACAGGGAGTCTAGTTTTTTATTTTGTGGAGATAGTCATCAATTTGACATCAGTCAGAGTAAGGGCAGGCAAAAAGATAAGATACTTACCCGAAATATTTCGTTGTTATTTGAGGCATACGATGATAATAGATCTCATCAGTTTGCTCATTCTATTTTTAGATATATTTACTCATTGGTCAGTTATCAGTTACTTACGCTTATTCATCTTGTTTAAACTCCCTCAATGCCTCTAGAAAATTTAGAAACTATAGGTCTACTTCATTCAAAATGTTTACAATGAGCAGTATTGGGAGTTAGTCAAAGTGGTCATTTACAACCTCGCTTATGCCCATATAATAGCCATTTTTCTTGCAGCTATGGCCAAGATTAATCCAAGTGAAAGTTGGATGCACGCCAAAGGAATAGATTAAAGCCCTTGGAATCAGCAATATGCATGGAGTTATTACTGGGCAAATACTATCATGCTGACAATAGGATTTGGTGATTTAGTAGCCACTAACTACCAGGAGGCAACTTGTGTCAGTTTTATTGAAACATTCAGTTGTCTAATGATTGCTTATAACGTCAGTTGTGTTGGTAGCATTATATCCAATATTCGTTCCATTGATCAACAGCGTTGCAAAAATTTTAAAGTATTCAAGAAACTAACTGACAACAACAATATATCAGATAATTTGGTCCTTCAAATTAGCAACTACATTGAATAGTCTTCCAAACTTAGAAAGAAATTCAACTACGAAGAAGACAAAAATTTTATTTCCTAACTTCCCACTGCCCTTAAAGACAACTATGTTCGTGAGGCTCACAGAGGAATCCTCTGTCAACTAGTTTTTTTCCGAGGACTGCTCTAAAACACTCTCTCCAACTTCGCAGAGAAGATAGAAACCCGCATTTCGCACCCCCAAGAAGTAATTCGCACAGTAGAAGACGACTTCAACCTTATCATCCTTCGCAAGGGACAAATTGGCTACACCTGCAAGCTCAGCGGCTCCATTTTCAACGAGGAAATCGCAGACCTGATCACTGTGAAGGAAAGAGAAACCCCATTTTTGACCAGCCTTGACTTCATCTCAAAGCAGCGTCCTCTTTACGAAATAAAGTCACTCAGTTTCTCAGTGCTGCTCAGTCTAGCCTACGAACACTTCATCGAAGTGTTCAGGCAGAGTGACCTGGACTACGAGCTTTACTGCTTCCTCCGAGACAAGATCCGTAACATACCAGACGAGTTCGAGGTATTACCATGCTAGTATTGTGTGAAGTTTCGCCACTTCAAGTTTACGTGTCCTCGCTTGCATTATGCTCCTCTGCCGCAGCACATACTAAACAAGGAACTCCACCGATAGAAAATCGGCAAAGACCCTCGGAGACACTTTGATCGTCACAAACCGAACTAATTCACACCGTTGGAGTTCTACGCGAATCTAAAGAACAAAAACGAATCAATTCAGTTGGGAACAATCAGAAAGCGAAAGACATATGGTAGCCGTTTGATTTAGCTTATGCCGTCCAAAAGCGAGACGATTCAATTAGATAACAAAGACTGCATAGTCACAAATGAAACGCTGATCAATCTTTTTAACGATAAGGCACAGTAAATAATTTCAATGGAGTTAGCGATGATGGAAAAAAAGGAAATGTTCTTCGACGATATTTGGCTGATTGCCTGTGATTAAATCCATGATTTCAGAAACTACTTCTCTTTGCACAACCCCTCCACCCTTGGCGATCGCTTCAGTCCTAAAGCAAGGAGAGCCAAACAATTGGAGAAATGTTTACTGATGCAAAACTTGGTTTAAGCGTAGAATTTCATATAAGAATAGAAAGCTAACAATTTAAAGTTGCATAAATGATTGGCAATATGACTTGCTTATAAATAGAATATCGATAAATCATATATCTATGATATAATCAACTTCTTTAAATCTTTGAACTGCATATAATCAATATATAGGAGTTGATGCATAAGATTATTAAATAAAATAAACTATAATTCATGTATGGACCAAATTTATTTAGAATTGCATAATTTTTTGATTGATTTACAATACTAATATTTATTTTTTGGGAAGAACTGAGATGAACCTTCTGCCATGATCAAATACCTCGAAACTTCGAAGATTATATGCAAAGAAGATTATTGATACAAATTGATACGATAAATTAGGCAAAAAATGTAAAAAATGACAAAAAGTAAATATTTCAAAAAATATTCCTTAAAAGCAATAATAATAAATGATATTATTATTTTTTCATAAAGAATTTTTCAAAGTTTGTAATTGAAAATTATTAACATCTCTATTTAGTTATCAAAGTGCAAAATATTTTCTAAACATGAAGTTTTAGCAAATAAATGATCTCAATTTATATTGGATTTATCTCTAACAACTATTAGAAAATTATAATTCATTAATAGATGATTAATAGAAAGAAGTTAAAATTCCTCACTGATTATGAGTAAGTCTGTCCTGCATCTTTAATGCAATCAGTCATGGATTCTTCCCCTGAAAATGTAACATTTGAGACAAAAATCAAGATAGAGTAAAGTAGATCAAATTAAAATTCAATGGCAAATATTCCCTTTTCCCCCAAAGATAGAAGCAGTAAAAATTTCCTTCCTCTTGAAGGTATTTATTATAAAATATAGACCACTATATCAGTACTGATTAAATAAAAGAACCAACCTATCACACTCACAAATCTTTCAAAGCTGAGCCAACTTTAAAATAACAGATTGATCGAATAAAAGAGGAGATATCGGAAAAAGAAAAGAAAAATTATCAAGGACATTTTTAAAAGAATAATGTCCTCGAAGAGATTGTTAAGCGACAAAAAATTAAGAATCTTCAAATTATTTTCACGAACAAAATACAACGCAATTCCGTCAATTCTCCTCCTGTTGAGTATACTAAATTTCTTAACTGGGATAGAGATGGTTTACGCAATCTTAAAGGAATATAACTGCCCACCTTCATCTTTAATTTTCTCTATGTGCTGAGTGTATTACAGATACTAACACTGACAGTCATATACACGTTATCATTGGTGTTTGATAGAATTGAGGGAAGTGGCGTATATAGCCTACAAACAGGGAGCTTAGTATTTTATTTAATGGAGATAGTGATAAACTTGATATCAGTAAAATTAAAAGCAGGAAAGAAAGTCTAATACCTGCCAGAAATATTCCATTTTTACTTAGAACATAGTTTATTGGTAGATCTAGTGAGTTTATTAATTTTATTCCTGGATATTTTCACAAATCTAGAACTGATATATTACTTTCGCCTTTTTATTTTATTCAAATTACCTCAGTGCCTTTAGAAAATTGAGAAGCTAGAAGTTTACTTTAATCAAAACGTCTATAATGAACAGTATTGGGAGTTAGTCAAAGTATTTCTTTTTAATTTTACCTATGCACATATAATAGCACTTTTTCTAGCAGCCATGGCTCAGCTCAACCCAAACTAAAATTGGATGCTGGTCAAAGGAATTGATCAAAATTCATGGAGTTAGCAATATATATGGAGCTATTACTGGGCAAATACTATTATGCTGACAATAGGATTTGGTGATCTGGTAGCTACTAACTACCAGGAAGCAGCTTGTCTAATATTTATCGAAACATTTAGCTGTATAATGATTGCATATAATGTCAGTTGTGTTGGTAGCATTATATCCAATATTCGTTTCCTTGATCAACAGCGTTGTAGAAAATTCAAAATATTCAAGAAACTCACAGATAGCTCACATATATCGGATTCTTTAGTCTTTCAAATCAGCAACTACATTGAATAGTCTTCCAAACTCAAGAAGAAATTCAACTACGAAGAAGACAAAGATTTTATTTCATAACTCCCTCCCACTCTCAAAGACAACTACCTTCGCGAAGCCCACAAAGGAATCCTTTGCAAACTCGTCTTTTTCCGAGGACTACTTGATAACACTCTCTTCAACTTCGCAGAGAAGATTGAAACCCGCATTTCGCACCCCCAAGAAGTGATTCGCACGGCGGAGGACGACTTCAACCTTATCATACTCCGCAAGGGTCAGATCGGCTACACCTGCAAACTCAGCGGCTCCATCTTCAACGAGGAAATCGCAGACCTCATTACTGTGAAGGAGAGAGAAACTCCATTTTTAACCAGCCTTGACTTCATCTCAAAGCAGCGTCCTTTTTATGAAATAAAGTCACTCAGTTTCTCAGTGCTGCTCAGTTTAGCCTACGAACTCTACTGCTTCCTCCGAGACAAGATCCGTAATATCCCCGACGAGTTCTAGGTGTTGCCCTGCTAGTATTGTGTGAAGTTTCGTCACTTCAAGTTTACGTGTCCTCGCTTGCATTACGCTCCTCTGCCGCAGCACATCCTAAACAAGGAACTCCACCGATAGAAAATCGGCAAAGACCCTCGGAGACACTTTGATCGTCGCAAACCGAACTAATTCACACCGTTGGAGTTCTACGCGAATCTAAAGAACAAAAATGAATCAATTCAGTTGGGAACGATCAGAAAGCGAAAGACATATGGTAGCCGTTTGATTTAGCCTCTGACACTCAAAAGCGAGATGATTCATCTCGATAACAAAAACTGCATGGTCACAAATTAATCCCTGACCAATCTCTTTAATGAGAAAGCTCAGTAAATAATTTCAATGGAGTTCGCAAGGATGGAAAAAAAGGAAATGTTCTCCGACGATATTTGGCTGATTGCCAGTGATTAAATGACAGACTTCAACAGCTACTTTTCTCATCACAACCCCTCCACCCTTGGCGATCGATTCAGCTCAGAAGCTCGGAAAATTAAGCAAAAGGAGAAATGTAAATTGATGTAAAAATTTGAAAAAGTCTTTTAGCCATAAAGTGCAATATAAGAGTAAGATAGCAATTCAAGTAAAAAAAGGAGCTTGTAAAAACTGTACTTATGATAAGTATTTTCACTATCTATTAAAACTTAGCAAAAGACTCTCGATTATTGTCTATTTAAAATTAAATGCTAATACTCCTTTTGCTGTTTAATTATTTTTAAATAATTTTACTTCATTAATTTTTCCTTCTTTTCTCAATTTTATTGTTAAGTCATATTTTCATTAAAGATTAATGTTATCAATTTTGTCAAATTTTGGACAAACTCATATATTCCCTTCAATTAAAAGCAATAATCTTGCTAAGAACATGAAATTAATAAATATTAATGATTAACAACAATATTCCTTAGAACATATTCACATTATAATATAAAAATTCGATATATTATCCTATAGAATATTCACGTATATATTAGTGTAAATAAATCACATTAAACGAAATTTAAAAAACATAATTACCCTTCTTATCAAGTATTCATATTCAAAGCCATCCAAGAGTATAAATAATGATTCACAGTATAAATTAGTAATTGTTTTATCAGAGAATCTTGGATTATCATCATCTTTCAAATTCTTTAAAATGAGTTTGTGTGCTAAAGATACTAGGAGAAGAAAGTATATTATCAATCTGTGTATCAATCCTGCAAAATATTGTAAGCCTATTATTTTGATTATGAATATCTAGAATAATCTCTAGATATTGACGGCTAATTTTTATGTATGAGTACTGAGTAACTAAAATAAAAAACTATTCGAATTAAATCAATAGTAAATTCTTCCCAGACCAATCTAATTGAATCAAGAATATTGATAATAGATGAATATTATAGAAAAAGCATGATGCAAGATCAATGTTATAAAAATTCATAAGTTTATGATTTTACCAAGAAAGGTCGTGGAGACAGTACTCATGGCAGAAGGTTGATTATCATTTTTTTTATCCTAGGGATTTTTATCTTCTCCAGGAAAGAAATCATAATTTTAAAATATTTCTAAATTAATTAATAATTACTTTGAATTTCTGGTTTTTTGAGTAAAAGGATATTTTCTCTAATAAGCTCATCGGGCTGAGTATGTCTCAGAAATTGCTAGTTAAGTGTAATTTCAAGAGGTGTGATTGGGCTTTTCATCTGGCGCTGCTTAAACAGCTATCTTTATTAAGGATTCATTGAAATCCAAGGATGCCTGAATATTTACGAAATTCCATTATGTCCTAATCGTTTTTTTGCTGTTCTTTGCAGAAGCTGAATAAATAAGGGTTTTACTTTATGAATACAATTCGCTCCTTCAGCAGATATGCGAGATAAACAAAATTTGGGTATCGTTGCCTCCCTAACTAACATTTCTTCTTTAGTTGTTTTCCTATCTTTTCCAGTATAAGGCCTCTCTCCAACCAGCATCTCATATAGAATAACCCCAACAGCGTAAAAATCTGTACAAAATGAATGATTTTGGCGAAGCAGCACTTATGGAGCCATGTATCCTGGAGTTCCACTCGTTTAATTTGAATTTTATGTCTTCCAATATCTTGCAATGCCTAGATCAGTAATTCTAGCATATCCGTCTTTATCAAGGATGATATTTTCGGGCTTAATATCTCGATGAATGATATTAAACTCATGAATGTGATTAAGTCCCTAAATTAAACAGCGGGCAATAAATTCTGCATATAAGAGAGTTTTTACTGATTTGATCTTCATTAAAAGGATATCTGTGACTCAAGTAGTAGCGTAAATCCCCTCCCTCAAGATAGTCCAAAAGAAGATATAGATTCTATCTATCCTGAAAAGCACACTTCATATTCACGATAAAATTGCAATCTCTTTAGAGTAGATGAGATAAAATGCTGCGTTAATTCATAATAGAGCCCACACTCTTTTTTGTTATTATTTTGGCTTTGTCCATCACTTTCATCGCATAGACATTCTTCGTTTTTTTATCTGAAACTTTCCATACTCTCCCAAAGCCTCCTTTGCCTATCATCTTACTGAATTTGAACATTGATTTCGTATCTAAGTCGTCATTAATATACATTAAGTAACAGGATCACTTTTAACCTTTCCACAGGCTACTCCCATTTGTTATTTATAAATTACATAATAATCATTATCATCTTATTCAATCAAACTAGCTCAATCGCCATCTTAGCTTTAGACATGTTTGTATTTTCGTAGTCTTGTCTTCGTTTACGGTCTTACTCTTCTTTCAACTCCCGCTTGTAGACATAAGCAAATCGGTGATAAAAATATTAGAAGAAAAAATAAGCGGCTATAGAACCTAATGGAGGAGCAACAACTAGAGGCCAAATATAAGACATTAAAGTCCAATTATCCGTAAAAAGGCAATTGAAAAAAGGAATAATTAACCCAAAAAAGGGATTTGGGCCAACTGTTATCCCTCCAAAGATTGAGACAGTTGTGTAGATTATAGGAATAGTAAACCATATCTGAAGCTATAGTTCGACAAAAGTAATATCTTTTGTAATGAGAATGAGAATAATCACACAAAACAAACAGCTATTGATAAATGACTCAAAAAAGAGAATGCCTGTGTTTGTGTTATAAAGTTTTGCCTACAAGAGGATGATGGCTGGAGAATGGTTATTTGTTATGACAAACCCAATCACGCTACCAATGATTGTCCCAACAAATTCACAAATTAGATAAAGAACCTCCTTTAATCCTGATATTTTTTTTTATTTTTTGACCATATATAGCATTGCCACTATAGGATTGAGGATAGCTCCACAAAAACGACCACTCCAAAGAAATGAAAGAAACAGAGTAGCTCCACTGATTAGAAAGGATAGGTATACGCAAAATCCTCCGTCAACTACAATTATATAGGAAAAGAGAATGGTCGATGTGGTTTCAAAGATGAGAATATTTGCTAAGCTAAAGTTATTGACAATTATCTTGGTAATGGTCTGAGTGGAGCGAATAGTACTTCAGAACCGCAAATCAGCCCTAAATTTTATTCTTACATCTCCTTTTTTATCATCAAGCAACTTATATGTGCTTAATAAAAATTGATTATGGCTTCATATTCTCTTTAAAATATAAAAATACTAAGAATGGTTGTAATTTCTGATCAAATAATATCTATCCTTCAAAATGGAAGAATAAAGTTATGCATTAATTAAATTATATTAATTTTGACCATATTTTAATAGATAAATTAAATTTGAAGAAGGTAAAAATAATAATCAGATAATTTCCTTTTGTTTAGTAAAATTAATCATTTTCACTTTTTAAATTTACGACCACATAAACTGGCATTACTGTTGGTAAACATCATCTCCATTTAATCAATGTTCTTTTTCTTTTTGGAAGGTTAACGATTCTGAGTGGCCACTGGCTGTGTCTTATTCTACTTTTATTTTTACATCGCATAAGTGAATGCTTGCGATGGCTCATAGTAAGTAAAATTGGCTGTAAGAATGGGTTTCTCCTCCTATTTTTGTAATTTCTGCTGATACTTCTCCAGATAAGCAATAAATGTTTCGTTTTATTCATATAAAAAATGGGAGGACATAGTGTTGTATATATCGAAAAGTTTTTAGTATATTTGCTTTTCTTTTAATTTAGTGTTGAGCATGTATTTTGATTACCTATCTTATCCATTTTATCGCTTGAGCTTTGTCATAGTATTTCCTACTCTCTTTACAATTTTATTTTCGCTTTCGATTATTTATCTTCTCAGAGCAAAGAATTTTAATAGAGCCTCTTTAAGTTGGGGAGTAATTTAGATATTCACTTTTTTAGCATAAAAATAATCCTCAATTTATTCGTTAAATATGTATTTTTAAAGCTTATCGCAAGCAACTGTAAATACATTGGCGTATTAATACTCAAGGAAATTAGCATATTCCATTATCTTTTGGTTTAATTCCAGGATAGTTTGCAGTTATTTGTTGCTTTAAACTTAATCAATCTGAAGCCATTAATTTTTTTATCCTTTCATCCAATTTTATTATTAATCCTGTGCTTTTATGAGATCGCCCTCAAGGATTATTTGCTGTTGCTTGAGTCCAAAAAGATTAAGTTTTATTATCTTGGGCTGCATTTTAAGCTGCTGAAGGTATGAGTTAAATTTGAGAGCAGTTAGGCATTAATTCGAGCTCATTTTATTAGTGAAGCATGTAAAGCATAGAATTTGATGCACATTTGTTATTGCACAATCCCTTAAAAAGATACTGAGTTCACTATCTTAATTATAAGTTTGTTATTCTGGTTTATGCGTTTTATCTAAAGCTTCAGTTTGAAGATAATTAAAAAGAGATATGAACCACTGGGGATGCTTAGAAGGATTTTTGATAAAAAACGGATTGGCAAGTTTAACTATATGAAATTTGGACAGTAAGTATTCTGTTGTATTACCCTGCTTATCGTAAACATTATCAATTTACAGTTTTATCTAAATTATTGATAAAGTACAGTAAATATTAAAGTCTCTGTTTCTTCTTCCTTTTGCTATCTGGCTTCCTCCACCTTCTTCATGTATATTTTAATAATTTTTAGTGCAGATTTTACATTTCGAATTATAATTTAAGGGATACCCACAATTACTTTCCCCTCAATTAAATCATCAGCGATCCAGTTACCTTTTGATCCAAGGTTTTTTTCGTTGGTTCCTCCAACAACATCACTAAGTTGCCCGTCTCGATACTCCCAGCATGAAAGTTTAATTGTCACTTTATCTTCATATTACTTATCATAACAACTTTGAAATAACTCAGCCAATGTCAAGAGAAGTAAACCTGCATTCTGAGACTCCCCTATCAGTCTATTTACAACTAACATTACATTTTTTATTTTTTAGATTCGTCACTACCATAAAGAAGGACACTTCTACTTTAACCCTTTAGCAATCCCTATACAGTTTATTTTACGATATCTCCGTAGACATGCTTCTGAATATTGATATTTATACGAGTTTATCAGTCAGAAAGGAGATGGTGTCAAAATTAAATTCTTTAATTCTACGTCCCTGCTCCTCATTGACGCCCTTGAAGATAAGTTTATTCTGATTTTGATCTAGAAAATTTAATATTTTTAAGGTTTATGCATCTTAAAAGCAGGCATATATTTTAGAGTCACTCGAATTTTGCTTTAATGCTTGTTTTGATTATTTTTCCATTTAGTTTACAAATAACTATAGTAATAAAATATAATTTTATGAATCCTGAAAACGTTGGACATCATATACCTTTGAGGCACTCGATGCTTTGGAGGAAGCCACTTCTATACGAAAAACCAGTTTTAGAGAAGGCAAGATATTGTCATTTGCAACTTAATGAAAGTAAATTGTTTTTAACTCAGTGGGAGCATCAGGTCAGTCATGGCGGACAAGGAATAATTTGATTTAAGATACTTATACTTTTCAAAAAAAGCAATCTGCTCACAAAAATAACAAAAAATTAATAAAAAGCTAAGATAAATTAATGAAAAATAACATAGATGCGGCTCCATAAAAAAAGCAAAAACTAATAGATGAAATGTAACGAATGAGAGGAAGTCGTGTTACAGTAGCCGCTTATCCAGGAGTAATTCGTTAAGAATATATTCTGAATGATTATCATTCGAAGGTTACAAATCCTGGCTATAGTAGGAATAGCAAAGGCAAATATTTTACTAGTTGATGAATTAATCACTATACTATACCATTATTAAGTCAATCAAATCAAATTATGATCTTTTCCCAGCAACAGCTATTTTAATTTGTTAAAGTCATTTAACTATGCAAATAATCACACATTTAAAAATCCAGGTAAGATGCTAGTCTATATCAATTTGGTAAATAATAATCAAATTTAAGTGCTAGCTTATATCTTAATTGATATTAAATTAAGGATGAATCACCAATTGACTTAGAAATAGGCAATCTTTAGATTCACCAAGGTATTCGTCGGGCAATACCTTTCATCCATTCGCACTCTTTCATTTATTCAGACGGTTATGACTCTTTTCAGAACGAAGCAGTCAACTTACTTACTCACTATCTTCTGCAAAGTATAAACTATTCAATATAGTAATCAGGAAATTGGCAGTGGAGGTCAAGCAAATATTGACATTACAAGGACGCACCATTCCAAATAGTTTACACTTGTTGGTAGTGAGCGATATGGGAGGCTATTACGATCCTGAAAAATTGTTAGAACTGATTATTAAACGCAAGGAGGGAAATTATGATACAAAAAGTTTGGATGTTATCGAAAGTAAGGAATTTCAGACTTAGAGTTGGGTAAAAAATTATTTGAGCCGGATATTGAAGCTGTCAATAACTATTAAAAGGAAAAGCTGAACTCAAATATTCGATATATTCCTCCCATTTATTTGATGGATCTCAATAAAAAGGCACTTCCTTACAAACGTAACTATCTTAATATTTAGATCCTGTTGATGAAGCCTTTGAAATGCCACCAGAAATTACCTATCAAGAGACCAAGGAGAAAGTTGTACGGGAGAGGAAGAATATTGAACTCCTTTCCGCTTATACTAAAAGGGAAAATCGCATAGCCTTAATGGGTAAACTAATGTAGGAGGAAAAATAAAAAAATCGACGTAGGAATCCCCAAGGGGAAATGGAAGAGGATAATCAAGGTCAGGTTCCGGAGAAGAGGCAGAAATTTGATAATATTGACTACTTATGATATGTATGCTGCTTAATTTTGGTAAAATATAAATGAATTTTTCCGATCCCCTCTTTTATTTATTCTAATCCGATTTGCTGTTTGTAAGAGTGTAAAATAGAAAAGTGTTAATTGTTATATTTGGATTGGGAAATCATTGTGATATTTTGAGGAACTATAATTTATATTTCTTGAGAATTTTAATGGAGGTGAACCCCCATCTGGATATAGAAAACAATGCCTTACCCCCATAGATTAAGATGAATCCCATGCCCCATCATTCTATCTTTGAGTAACAATTTATTTAAAGTAGGTTATTAAACATTGTGATCAAAGAGGATCACTACATCGCTAAAGTATTCCCTTCCAACAAGGCAGCCCTTTACCTTCAGGAAAAAGAATTGTTGGAGAAGTTGACTCACAACAATATCCTAAAACCAATATCATCCGATTTCGAGTTAGTAGGACGACTTTCATATTTCCTCAAGAGTGATATATTACTTTTTACGGAGGTGAGGAGAGGCAACTTTCTAGAGTATATTCATACCAAAGGCGCCCTCTCGGAACAAACATCAAAATTTTATATCAATCAGCTTATTGATGCCCTTATATACTGCGAACAAAAAACAAATATGACTCATCCTAACCTAACCCTTGACAATATGTTGATGAATCAAGATCGAAATCTTCTGCTGTGTGGCTGGTGTAACTCTTGCCAAACTGGTAATGGTTCCTCGATTTCATCCACGGCTTTTCGAATTGGAGAGTTAATCATAAATCTCGTGACATCTCGAGCCTTATTCATTTCTAAAGATTTAAAAAGTGATCCTTATGCCAAGTTTTTAAGTTAGAAGTACATTCATAAATTATGGGAACAAGTGTAAAGAGTTATTAAAAAAATGATAAAAAACTTTAGCTTTTCAGAGGATATCAAAACTTTGGTGAACTCTCTGTTGTTGAAAAAAGTGTAAAAGATAGAGGATATCAAAAATGCTGTATGGTTAAAAAATCGGCCAACACTTGAATCAGTGACTCTTGATTTGTAGAAACAGGAAAAAGATGCTGAAATATTGAAACAGTCACGATTATAGAAAGAGAAAAAAAGCCAAAAATAAGGTATTTATTTGTATACTCAGAGCAACAAATGGTGAAGGATATGGTAGCGTAGATTCAGCCTGCGTTAAGCCGAACAAACAGTCGCTATGATAATCAATTCATTGAAGAGTATTTAGAATGCCAAAACTATAAGTGGTAACTCCATGACAAAAGTCCATCTGATCGGCAAATATACTTTCCACTTTTTGATAGTGATCTGAAGGTTATTCTGGCTCATCTTAGTGCTAGATTGAGCGAAGCTCAAGATAACAAAGAGGATATTATTGATCCTTTGCTACTTCTCAAGGAGTATGAACTCAATTTTGAGAAGGATAAAATTAAAATTGAATGCGTATTCGGATGGGACTATGATTTAGTGGAAGAAAACGTGATGGGTGGAATCCATTTCTTAGGAGAGGTGATTTTTCGCCGCGAGGGAAATGCAGTCGTGGGGAGGGTGTAGGTAGTATAGGCCGAAGATTTGAATCAATCATGCGTTCATAGATTGATAAGATGGTTCTAGGAGATTCTTGCTTAATACGCTTGATATTCACTGCTGCATACATCTTATTCAAATTTAATTGGATCAATGTAAATCATAGAAGAGGATTCCTTTTTAGTTTAATAATCACTCATAACAAGGTCGATGTTATTTATCTTAATCTTCATTTAATATTCACCTGGATTATTAATTATTTAAGCAGGAAGAAGATGGATCTACTTATTCGTGCAGACTGGACCAACACTTCACAATACTATATCGACTTCGACCGTGGCCAAATTCTCCATTCCCGTGCTGCTAGTAGGGGACAATCTAACAAATTTTTCCGAACTGAATCTGTTGGTGGCACTCTAAAGCATCTCACTTATGCACAGGCCGCTTCTTTTTATGTAAAAAATAAAACTATTGAACTCTACCTCATGTACCTCCGCGAAGTGTATTATTTTAAATTGATTCAGGTCAATCGCCGAATTAGGCAGAGGAGTATTTCAAGCCACTCCCACCTATTTGCGCAATCATCAACGAGTATTCGACAGATCTCTCAATACACTCCAGGATCCTGTAGTTCAGACTACTTCAGTCGGCTATGTTCGAACTCCATATGATCGTCAAAAATTGGTGGATTATATGACAAAGCTGGTTCGTCAATCGATTAATTACGGGCAAACTCCTTTATTGGGAGGAGATAAAGTACAACAGAAAGAAAATGTGGTAAAATCATTGCGTGACATCGCCTTTGCTCCCCCAAAGCCAACACAAGTAGCAAGCAGTGAAAGCAATGAATGATTTCATAAACGCAGATAACTAGAATATGCAACCATACGATTAAGCATATTCCTATTTTTCAATTGTTTGGAAGATTATTTTATTGAGGGATTGTTGTGAAGATCATTAAATTATTTTAACTTTAACAGTGCTCGTCAACTTAAAGCTGATCAAAATGAGCAGTCCATGAAATTGATATTGCAAATATACGCCTTAGATGGAAGTAGTGATTAATGAATGGCTTACATTTCTAAATCTGTAATAAAATAAATATACTTTACCTCCAATTTTATAATTTAGTGCATTCAAACTATAACCATATTTATCTCCAAATCATTATTGTTATCTCTCACAAAAAGATAGAATTAATACAATTTAATGGCCGCATTTGATCTCTTCGCGAGGCAAACAGAAAATTATATACTCATGCCAATTTTTAAAGATTTAATCAAGATCATACAATCATAACTTTTACTATTTTACTATTAGAGGCTGGATAGATATAATCATTCCTAAAATCAAATGGATAAAAATATTTTTTTGTTAGACTTGCTAAAAGATAAGGAAGCATTTGATAAAGATGAGGATCAATGCCTTAAATGCCAGGACTTAGTTACTTGGCCAATTAAATGTTGCGAGTGCTAAGCACCTTATTGCTATAGATGCGGAAACCAAAACATCAAGTGTGAAAAATGCAAATCGAAGTGGAATTATTAGAAAGTATAACCAAAGCATTTTTAATTAGATTGCCCATTTTCAACTGAATGCTCAGCAGAACTAACACCTGAAATTTTTGTAATGCATATTCTGACATCTGATCATGTCGATGCTGATACCAAAGAACACTATCAGTAACAACTGGTCAATGCCTGCTAAAAAGGGCATTAGCTAACATTATTAATTGATACTTTTAAGAATTTAACAAGTCAGCAATGTACGAAATGTAAAAAAATCGGATTGGCCCGTCAGCAGTGTGAAGAATGCAATGTGGTATATTGTGTGATGTGCCGGCCACTAATTTTTGTAGATAAAACTTGTAATCAAGGCCATAAGTTGAGCCATGTTATTCCAAAACAAAATTTACCATTTTTATGTGATCGATGCGGTAAAAACAAAAAAAACCCAAAAGGATATTATGTTGATAAAAAATGCAATATTGGGATCTGTGAAGAATGTTTTGATGATTTAAATTGATGGTTAATTGTGCAAATCTTTTATAAAATCTAATTGATTGATAAGTATTGTTTATTCTGATAATATTAAATGATAAAATGGCTACAAAATATGAAAATACTGATACAATAAAGGCAAGTTTTAAGAAGAATATATTAAAATTATATTAATCTTAGTTTTAATATAAATTGTTTAATTATCATAGAATTTGAATACAAATATTCTTATTAAAAATTTAATTAGACATATTGAATTTCTTTGTTTCTGTTTCATATCAAGAAAAGTTAGTTTTTTTAATGAGTGAGAAAGAAACCATCTTAATATCTAAACGATCCCTGATCGGAAATGAATAGTCTCCCAATTTTAACAATAAATAATATCCATTATTAATAGCTTTTTATGACTGTAATCGTTTTCCTTTCTCTCATTGTTCTCATTTTAAGTCTAGATTGCCCAGTATTGTCTCCGAACTGTAATGCTAACTCTTGTGCTTACACCGCATCGGGAGAAGTTAACTGTACTTCATGTGCAAATAATGCATTTTCTCTACCTTTGGTTGTCAATGGTGTTAACTACACTGAAAACGGGAATTATGTATGGACTTGTGAGCTGTGTTCCACTGCAACCCCAAATTGCTTAGCCTGCTCCTATGACCCCAATGTAGCCTCTCAAGTAGTATGCAGTTCTTGTCTTCCAGGATATGCAGCAGTAGATGTTGGCTCTTCCTATACTCCTTCTGGATCATTTGGTACTTGTCAGCCATGCCAATCAAATTGTTTAAGTTGTTAGGTGGATAGTGGACTATCGAGTGCATGCGGAGCAAATGTTGATGCTCAACAGTGTGGGACAAATGGAATAATCTGCGGACAATGCGAGGCAAATTATGTAAATGTAAACATGAACTGCTATTATTGTCCTCCTGTTTCAACTGTCACTCTCAGCAGTTCATCAACTCAAAATAATGGACTTGTAGTTGGTTTGATTATCTGGATTATTTTATCTGGATCTCTCTCTGGTAAAATATCATTAATTCAGCTATTTTCATCGTTTTATATCTTCGAAGTCGATCGGCAAAAGAAGGAAATAATCAGCCACTTTTAAATACAGAAATTGAAATATCAGGAGTTCGACAATGATTTAACGAAGTTATCATTAAATTCAATTTGATATAATATAAAAATAAGATTCTGACCCAATAACATTTTTTAAACTTGATAAACACTATCACTTATTCTATATAAATTATGGTTGCAGTTAAAAACAGTAATATATAGTAATATATGTATCGCTTATGTGCTTTTCAGCCGTGGCATGGTCAGCCAACGGATGTTGTGTAAGACCTTATGCTCGATTATTTTTATCAAATTCATTATTGTTAGGCTTCAATAATCAACAGCCCACTATCAAAAATGATTAGATAAAATTTTAAATAATATTGGTTATTTATGGACTTGATACCATTAATTTCAAGAAAAAGTTAAACTATTCCGATTAAGCATCATTAGACTCTTAAAAGCAGTAATATCATATGGATTTATTTGTCATTCTTCACAATAACTGATAATTTTTTTGTAGTCTTAATGAAATATCTGACCATATCCATAATATAGTGAATTAGATAAGTTCAATGATGTTTGTTCATTTTGCAATCAAAATTAAAAAAGTGAAAAATAGTGATAAAAATACCAATGTCAATTTATATTCGCCGGATTATCACCATGAGCCCTCCTAGTATCCTAAAGAATTCATAACTTATGCTATTAATGCGAATCTATCTTGGTGGTTATTATACAATTACATTTTTTACAAATTATAAACTCATTTGGAATCGATACTATTAGCAAAAGCACATATTCAAGCATATCAGGCTTATGAAAATTGGTAAATTCGCTCATTTATTTAATTGAAATTTATATTGAATACATATTAATTCTATAATAATTTTAGGAATATTACTTTTCCCGTTGAATAAATTAACAAAATTAAATAAATCACAGAATATTAGATTAAGATATATATCTTACATTAAAACATTCTTTCCGATATATTTAGTGATATTAAATTTAACTTCACGCTTTGTCTTGATCATGCGAGTTAAAATGACATCTTTTTCGTTAATTATATCACTACTATTGATGTGGAAAGACTTAGCATAATTTCAGAACATTATTCTTTGGATCAGTAAAGCAGAGAATACAAATAATTCTTCGTACGCGAAAAATATTTTCAAATCAAAATAATAAATATTGAAATGAGCTGAAAGAAAGTTGCATAATTTTATAAAAATTAATTCTTTTCATTTTTTTATGATTTGACTTTTTATAATTTAAAATATCTGAAGATATATTCAACATACATTTTAATCATTACTGAACAATAAATGAAGACCACACTCATATTAGGATTTATCTTAGTCCTCACCACATCATTATTCACCTAACAACTCACCAACAAGTACTCAATAGAGGTGTTGGCTGAAGGTCGAGCTGGAACTTAACCCAAAAAAGGAGATTCTGTGGAGATGCATTATGATGGAACACTCACTGACGGAACTCCTTTTGATTCCAGCTACACTCGTAACCAACCTCTTCCGCTAAGAATTGGCACAGGACAAGTCATCAAGTGTTGGGATGAAGTTGGAATTCATCTGACTGTCGGAGCAAAAATAAAAGTTCTGTGTCCATCTGCAACTGCTTACGGAAGCAGGAGTGCTGGCCCAATTCCCGCTAATTCAGACCTCGTGTTTATCATTGAAAGAGTTAAATGATCCACCATCCATAAATTGCATAATTGTTAAAAAATTGTTTCTTGCTAACTCAGTGATGCTATTAATCAGTATTAGATGCAAAATATGGCAATCAATAATGCCATAATCATAATAGATTTGATAATTATGATGGTAGTAAAGAAGTTTCAATAAATAATGCATTACTTATCATTTTTAGAGATATGGCTAGTTTTCTCTAAAATTTTAATAGATTTTGAATTTGGCAGATTATCCAAACTAGATTTTTCTTCTTTTACTTTCTGTAAAAATTATTCTTCATTTTAAAAAATGTTAAATTTATGCGTAAGCTCCTCGGCAGGCTATTAATCCTATAACAGCATCCAATCGTATATCTTGTCATCAATTTATTAATGTTTTTATAGAATTTGAGAGAATATGCTGGTATAATAAGTGTACTGTGGTTTTTCTTGAAATTTTAGAGAAAGAGTATAATTGTAAAGGGTCTTAAGTTGAGGATAATCATTGAATAATCTAGATTGTACACTGAGTTTGAGTTCAAGCACATGTCTCGATTTTTCATTATCTATCTTTTTCATGCTGCGAATCTAACTGCTCCAGGGTAGTTCTCCTTGAATCATGAAAAGTATTAAATATAGGAGGCTCTCCATATCATCTTTTCTTGATGTAGTGCCTCCCTGATGGTAATTGATACTTGAAAATTACATATTGTAGTTCTTAATTTAGAAATTTTTATCAGTTGAGTCAGTTATATGCTCCAAACTAGTTGAATCTCTGTATCTGCTCGCTTTACTGAAATCAACCAGAAAGAATTTGCCATATTTTTATGCTTTTCCAGTCATTATATGTTTGGGGTGTAGATTGTTGTAAACAAAGTACTTGAAGTGAAAATATTGCAAAATAGATATTAGATCTATGCCCATCATAACTGCTGTTTTAAGAGAAAATTTGCCACCACATTGATTTAAAAGTTTTTCGAGAGTAGCCTCTAGCTCTTCAATGACGATGAAGTTATAGTCTTATTCTTGTCCGCACCAGTACATGAAAGGAATTCCAATACCTCCCTGCATACTTTGATATATCTTGCCTTATTGTAGGAGAGAGAGACATCCTTTTTTTGTTTTCATGGTTTTAATCTCCTCTCCTTTAAGTATAAGTCTTTCGTTGGTTTGACAGTGCACTGCACGATACATAAGGGTTTAATGTTCGCCATTTAATTTGCCTTGAAACCTAAATCTGCCAACTAATCTGACTTCCATTGGCTTCATGTTAAGTTAAGTAATTAATATTTAAAATTAATATAATACGATAGTATTTAAATGTTCTAACTTTCATAATTAAAATTATAAATAAATAGACAGACCATCCTAAACTTGAGAAGTGATATTATTTCTTGATATTAAATAATTTTAAATATTTTCTTCTTCTTCACTGGATTAATTGCATGATTATTCATATTTTAATTTGATAACTAAAAATAATAATTCAATATGTTGACTTATTGAGAAAAGGCCTCGAGTATTATATGAATAATTTTTTAAGATCAAAATTCAATGGATCAAATAATAAAAGAAGAGAATTTGATTTAATTCGGAATAATTTTAACTTAATAGTTTTTATTTAAACGTACTTATGACTGTTATTCTGATTCTTATAACTTCATGTCAAATTAAATTTTATTATTGTCGAGAGTTGATTATATTAATAGTTAAATGCAAATGAAAGATAGAGCTAATCTCGATACTTCTTTTCTTGGAACTCCCTTCGATAGGCAAGTCAGAATTTAAGATTGGGATCAACAACAAGTTACAAATCAAGCAGTATTAATATTAGGAGTGGGAGGGCTCGGTTCAGGAGTGATGATGAACTTGCTCAGATTGGGGGTCGGGAGATTGTTTTTAGTTGATTATGATGTTGTTGACATTCATAATCTCAATCGCCAACTCATGTTTACTCCTGCGGATGTTGGCAAACCAAAGGTTTAGGCCGCTCTACGTAATTCAACTTTTCACAATGTGGGAAATACTCAAATTGAAATTTTTCATGGCAACGCTTTGACAAACTGGAAGATTATAGTGGGCTTTGCCAAACGATCTACATTTGTTTACAACTGCATCGATTGGGGAGACAAATTCGATTCAGCGGTTTGTTCCCTTTGCTTAGCTTTAAAAATACCACTGGTAATGGGAGGAACATTCGCGACTTCTTTGACAGTAGATTTTTTTCCTTCAAATGGATAGCCTTGCTATCTTTGTACAGATGATGCTAATGCAAAATGGTAGAATATTGAATCGATTAGCCCTTCAAAAATTCTGTAGATCTAAGACTTATCGTTTTTACCAAAGAATAACAATCCGGTTGGGCGATCAAGTGTAATTGTATGCACAATTTGCAGCTAATTTATGGTTTCTCATCAGATTAATTGGCTCTTTCTTAGTTAATAAAAGCCGTACAAGGCCAGCCGACTGATCTTCTATCACAATATCTTTGAAATAATTAAGTTTGACCTCGAAATCAATCCCAAATGCCCCTTTTGCGCAAAGCCAAAACAGTAGGAAATTGGTTAATCAATAGAGCCAGTTAAAGAGACTCTAAAAATCGAATAGAAATAGATTTAGAGCAAATAGGATTTAAACTTGACTCCCGAAATTAAATTATAAAAAATTTAAGAAATCTTAACCCAACAAGTGTAATCTGTTGGATAATCTGTAGTAAATTCAATATAAAACGTCGGCGGATCATCATGATGCAATCCAAAAGAAGAATAATTTCAAATTTATTGTAATATTATTTGCAAAGATTATTTTCAATTTTAAACATTTTCATTTTTTACAATTCAAATAAAAAATCTGATAATAAAATATTTTTGCCCTATGATATTTCTTTTTATCTTTATAAAATTATCCTTATGTAGTTATCTTATGCAAAAATGAAAACTTTATATAATGATCAATGCTTAAGAACAATTAAATTAAAATAAGCTTCAAATTAAAAGAAATAAGTTTTTTGTTCTGTATTTTTATATGAACTTGAAGTTAATGAACACAAAAATTGAAATCCTAATTGATGCTCATAAACTCCCTGATCGGAAACGAACAATAGCATGATTTTTGAAGCAATAATTAATCTCCAATGCAGATATTAAATTGTGATGACTTTACTAATTGTCTTCTCTCTTCTTGTTCTCACACTAAGTCAAAATTGCCCTTATTGCAATCCTGGTCAATGTTCTTTGTTGACAACTGGAGTATCTACTTGTGTAAATGGCCAGTGCGCAAGCAATGCTTTTAGCTTAACATTAATCTCCAATGGAGCTAATTATACTTATAATGGATACCCTGTTTGGCAATGTCAACTATGTTCTGCCGTAGACCCAAACTGTTTAACTTGTCAGACTGACTAAAATATAAATACTCAAATGATATGCAGCACTTGTGCTACAGGTTATGCCGTAAGTTATGCTCAAGGCCAAACACCGAATGTGTATGGCACTTGCGTTGCTTGCGCAGTTGGTTGCTTAGGCTGCGCATGGGACTGGTCCGGACCCGTTTCAGCTGTGACTTGTAGTCAATGCTCTCCTGACTATATTATGGTCACTACCATGGCTAACAGTGAGTGCTATTATTGCCCTCCGGTTTCTACGGCAGCTCTCGCAAATTCTTCCACTCAAAGTAACGGACTTGTAATTGGATTGATTATTTGGACAGTGCTCGCTACCGTCTGCTCTAGTAACCTTCTAATAATTTAGTTGTTTTCATTACTTTGTATGTTCGTAACAGATCATCAAAAGGTAAAAACAGTCAAAGACTTTTAAATGCAGAAATCGAAGTCGGAAGAGTTTAACAATGATTCAATAAAGACAATTTGCAAATACTAAAGATTTATTATCTATTTTTAAAGTTTCCTCATCTTATAAAGATGAATTATAGTATATAATTTTTAAAGAGGAATATAAATAAGTTGAGAATGAAAGTGTGACTTTATTCAAAAAATGAGGATAATCTAAAGATTAATGAGGAAGAAGTAATTTCAACATTCAAATATATTTGAAGAAATTTAAATTGCTTAAACTATTCCTGAAAATAGTGAAAATAGTACAAAAGAATAAAAAAAAAAAAATATTCATCTCTAATATTCACAATATTATATTATGTCAACATTTACCTTCATATTGTGCCTTCTTGTCCTCGCTTATAGTCAAAACTGCCCAAACTGTTTATCTTGTTCTCCCAATCCAAGTAATACTTCTCAATCGGTTTGTAATTAATGCAACTCAGGTTATGCACTGGTTTATTCTACAGCCGTTCCCAATTATGCTTATGGTACCTGCCAATCTTGCCAAGCTAATTGCCTAAGTTGCCAATTAGATCAAGGATTATCTCCTGAATGTGGAGCTGAGGTGACTGGCGGGTGTGGAACAAATGGAATAGTATGCAGTAAATGCGCTCCGGGCTATGCGCTGGCGATAGATTTAAACTGCTATTACTGTCCTCCAGTTTCAACAGTAGCTCTTGGTAGTTCCTCAACTCAAAGTAATGGACTTTAGGCAGGTCTGATCGTTTGGATTGTGCTTACCTCTGCTCTTTCAAGTAAATGACTATTAACTTAGTTTTGTTCATCACTTTATATATTCGCAACAAATTAGGAAAGGGAGAAAGCAGTGAAAGATTGTTGAATGCAGAAATTGGAATTAGCAGATGTTCTCAATGATAAAAATAAAAGATAAAATTAATCAATTACTTTTTTTCATCAAATAGATAATATTAATACTTTAAATTAAATTTTCCTAAATCATATGAATTGATATTCATCTTTCATTTCATATTAGTTTAAATCCCATAAAGATCAAATAATCAAACCTCCAAGTGAGACTCATTCACAAATACTTTGAAAGATTGAAAAAACCATTATACTGCTTCGTATGCTACTTTCTAATTTATTTTATAAGCCATCAATAGGTATTCATGAATAAGGATGCCAATTTTGTATGTTCTTTCGCTTTGGCTATAACTTTAATCTGGTAGAATTTGAATATCTAAATATATTAATAATTACGAGAGTAGAATACTCTATGCTTTAGAAACACTGTCTCAAAATTCAAATCAATCCATTCAAGAAAATGATTCATTGCCCCTTATAGTAACCTAATGATGATTGAAAACTATTTATCGATGAGGGTTTTGATAATAAAGTGAGCAATGTTGTAACAAAATAAGCGAATAAGGTCCCGAATGCAGGCATTTTTAAGAAAAATGTTAATGTTACGTTGAAACCTAATGATATGGCTTATAGCTATCTAGCGAAGATGATCTAAAAAATCAGAGCTGAAGGAAAATACTTGTTTTAAATCTTATATCTTGATGGAATAATGATTAAAATAATAATTTTTGACCAGCTATTCTTTCCTTAAATCAAGCTTATTTAATTGTGTTTTCGATTTTAGCTAAAATCCTCTAGAAAAAATATTCATCATCTAGGGAAGAAGTTTCACTCTATTATGTTTTTTACCATTTTTTAAAGACTGTAGGATTGACTCATGATCATCTTAAAAATTAGAAGTACCCAAATGATTTTTAATTAGCTCCGACCGCATTTTCAAATACAAAAGACTTTCCACCATGATATTATGCTTTTATATCAGGTGTTTACTATAAGCTGCACCTCCTTTATATTGCTTTCCACATTAGCATTTTAATAATATTGACGTGCTTGATCTTTAATATTACTTTTTTCTTGCTAGGTTACTGTGTAAATATTTTTCTAAAATAACCGCCTCATACTCCTTAGAAATTGATTTAAAATCAATGAATTTGGATTTCGTAAAAGCATTTAAGAATTCATCTTAGCTTCCATAGGTAGTGCTTTTTCCTGATTTCTAAATAAAGTTTGTTGTTGTAGAGGAAGAGCTTGATTAAATTTGAGTTTGTATCTCCCATATGTCTTGTTGGTTATCTTTTTTAAAAGTGTATTAAGCGTTATCGGCAAAATCAGTCATTAATAGTATATATTATTTTTTTATATAAAGGAAATCCTATTCAGGTAATAAATTCCATCTATTAAATTTTTTATTTTTGTCAAATCCCTCATCATATCCCAATTACAAAGCTGATTCTTTTATTTTACAATCTAATAGTTTTGAATCAGTTCAATTCAAAGAGCTATTAACCTTTGACATTAAATAATAATTGGAGAAAATTCACATTTTTATTGATTATTATTTTCTCATTATTTTTCGATTATTTATCTTCATTAATAAATGGAAGATTAGAATAAATAATAAAATGAATCAATTTTTTAATACTTGTAAATTTTATACATTTCTAATTTTTATTGAAGACATTTAAAATAACATCTAAAATAATTGGATAAAATGATCAATAGTTGATAGATATAAATTTTATATCAACAGAAGATCAAATAATATGCTTATAATGAGTGTAATTAATAAAAGAGTCCTGCAATAGAAATATCCTCAAATCATAGGAACACTTTTTTGAAAACTCCTTCCGCTCGACAAATTGGACAAGTATTTTTCATCTTTGGGGCACATTATTCGCAAACGCACAGATGAAAGCATGATGTATTCATCCATTATTTTTTATGAGCAAAACATATAACACAATTTTAATTTTCTTGGATATTGCTCATTTACTTCTTTAAAGGTTACTCTTTCTTTACAACTAGTTTTTGCTCTCGATTAAAAATGGCTGCCAATTCTTAATTACTAATGATTCCTTTGTCAATAATACTAATATCTGGATCTTTGAGAAGAATAAAGAACATTTCTTTGGCTTTCAGTATATATACAGAGCCATGAGAAATATTTAGATTATATAGAGACTCTTTGTTGTAGATATCATAATTTATAAGATATACATTTTCTTTTAAGACTTTACTAATTTTACCCATCTACTCTTCTTTATAGTGGTCAATTTATGTATATTTGGTTTCTTTGTGATTGCAAGCCATATTTATTAGATCATATATATACAAATATATTTTATCCTCATTAATTCTTTTTAGACTCGCTCGCTCATTCAAAGATACTGCTATCAAATTGAAAAATTTTTATGCTGTTTGCTCAGTTAGTTTATGAGAGTTAGCTGCCAATATTTAAGCCGATTTGTATTTGATATCATTTAAAAATTAAAGAGCATTATAGTCTTCATCTTTCAGCCTCATGATTTTCTTTAATATAATTCCACCCATGATGGCAAATGATAGACTTCCTTTTTCTAGTTTTTCATTAAAATCGATCTTGATAATTGTGTCAAACTTCTGATGGACTAGGTTACTAAAGAGTAAATATTTGTCTCCATAATCTTTTTCCTAATTTTGAGCATAGCGGCAGAGTGTTTAAGGAGAGAGCTATGTAATTGCTCCAATTTTCATGTCGTAAATAAGTAAATAAGTAAATATAATGTCAATTGATTTAAATCTGCTACAAAGTTTAATCATTTATGTATGCTTTGCAAAAATACATATATGTTAGAGTTAATTAAATAAAAATATAACAATTACGTTATGGCTGGTTGAAGTAGCGCATGAAAAACTCACTGAACAAATTTACGAAATCAAGACTC
>Ga0302186_10000527_pt1 | contig 34115 bp, 26 predicted proteins | sample II_Bog_E1_2_FD_198782 | JGI IMG/M metagenome (GOLD analysis project Ga0302186, IMG submission 198782) | Peat permafrost microbial communities from Stordalen Mire near Abisko, Sweden - II_Bog_E1_1 | ecosystem: Environmental > Terrestrial > Soil > Wetlands > Peat | place: Sweden: Abisko... | reverse complement strand
TTTTTGAACTGCTGCCAGCTTTCGATCTCCAAAAGTTAACCCTGATATCTAACCGGGAGGAAAATTAAATTTAACAATGTTTTTGCTGTAATTATTCTCATCAAATGATACATGCGCGTAACCATCATTAGATCCAGTTGCAGTGTTAATTCCCAAATTAACTTTAGCTTAAAAATTTCCATAAAGCGTGTAGCCTCTTCCTTTCATGAATGTAGAACTTATAGGAGGATGATGACTCGTTTGCTCACCAAGAACAGGACATCCATCAATGAGTACCTGATAGGTTTCTCCTAAAATTGGATTAAATGGTTTATCCATTTGGATGTATGCTACATTACAACTGATCCCAAACGCTGCTATATTTTTCAATCTATGAACAGGATCAGTTTATTTTGCAGCTCTTTCCAATAATAAAGGAGCGTACGCGTAAGATTTGCATAAAAGGGAAAGGTTAGATTCTTTTGAAAAGACAACGACTGGTAAAGACATATTTAGAATACTTTTTCCACTAAATACATTTTTAGCCAGGGATTTCACGATGCTCTTTAAAACACCGCTTTGGGCCTTAATCTTTTATTCGTTGACACTGATCATTTATCCTTCATGGTTAAATTGCCATTAACCTTACCAATAGGGATTTTGACCCTTGGTCAATGGTAGTCTATATTTAGGAGGCATTTTTTAATAAGGCTTATTTGGATGGGTAAATTTTAATCTATTCTTGGCATCAGGTAAATTAAGAGCTTCATCAACTGTTAGCGCCTTTTTTATCTTATCAAACATGTTTGAAATTGATTTTAGAAGCCCTGTCTATGGCACCTTGATATCATCATCACTATCATCCTTGATGGTATAAAATTAGCTGAGTTCTTCAACATCTTCAAACATATCAATCTGCGATAGATATTATTCTTAGAATAGAATGCTATTGATGTTAAAATCTGTTTCGTCAAGAAGAGTCATGTTAACATTTGTACAAATGTAATCCATCTATCCCATATACTAATCGGTGAGTTGGAGAGTAGGATGGCCAAGTTTTACTTTATCATGGATGATTTTTCCTTCGATTGCTATTGAAATCATGTTGGCATTTCGTTCAAATTTCCATATGCAATATTCAACCGTCCCACTTGTAGGTTAATAATTTTAAATATTTTCAGGCAGAGTGTCGAGGAAATATAAAATCCCATCAGCATCGATCTTTTCTCTTTTATACAAGTAACTAATTTGAGCGTTATTCTTGTATCTGTGCTTTTAAGAAAATATTTTGAAATTCTTGCTTGCTTCATTTCGAAGAAGTTTTGTTGATTTTAACGTTTTTTTCCATCTCTTAAAACTGCTACATATCATCATATTATCCTCGAACCATTGGAGAGGTAAGTTGTAATCTTATTGCTTGAATTAGTAAATCTTTCTAATTCGGTTTTCCTTCAAATCAAAGAGGACATTTTTGCGAAATTATTGAAGCCCAGCATTGTTAGTGAGTGAATTGATTAACTTTCTTTTGAGCTTTTCATACTCAGAGATGGGTTTATTGAAACTGCTTCTCTATTGACCGTTTTCAATTGCTGATTGTCTAATTATTTATTCAGCCTTATATTCTGGAGGATGTTCTGTCTTCTTTTGAAACTGATTGCCACTGAGAGGAAAATCTGGAATAGAAACTAGATTTTAATTACTTTTCAAGAGGGCTCCTTACTTGAGAAATTATTGGGTTCCTCTCTTTGATAATCTTAGACTGTCGCCGACCCTTGCAATGGTTTTTCTGTCAGTTCGCAAGATATTCGTGATATTTTATTTTAACGCCAGGTCAATGACTTCATAAAAAATTTGTTTAAATTATTAAAATGGCATTCGATTGTTACTTATTCTCATAATCTGTGGCACTTGAAAAGATTCAATTGACTCCAACGCTAAGCTTTATTTATCCTTTTTCTTGGAAGTTCGAATAATGTAGTTATGGAAATCGATTTCCTCCTTAGTGGATTTAAACGTCATAATTTTTGTTATCATGTTTACTTCTGTTTGTCTAGTTTCCCATTGTTTTTAGCTTTAATTAAAATAGTAAATGGACATTTTTTTCGGTTATGTTTCGACCTCGTCAAGAGGAATATCATTGTTGTCAAGAACTTCGCGGATAATAGTAGCATTTTTCAAATAAAATTAAGCTTTTTATTTCTCATTAAAGTTGTTAAAGGCTCTCCGAAAAGAAGTATTGATTTATGATTTATTGCTGACACATCCCCCACAAGGAATGAAGCTTGATTTTGAGACGGCCTTTTCTTTGATGTATTACAGTTTGTTTTAAAGTAGTTGAGAAGGAATTCTCAACTCCTTATGTATGTGCTTGGCTCTTTGGAGGATGGTTTTAATTTAACTTTCAGTCATTAATATAATTAAAGAATTTAATTTAAACTTTTCAATACAGCAGATATTTTAAATCATTGCTGTTTTAGGCGAATCGATGCATGTTGGCAAAGAATTAAGTTTCGTTATGAATGTTGACCATTTTGAACAAAATGATTAGATCAATAAGAGTTAATAATAATAAATAATAAATCAGATTATATTGGAATATGCCCTATATATTTTGTTACCGTTAAACTTCTACAATATTAAAATGCGAATTGTAGTTTAAAATCAATAAATAAGAATCATCTATGTTTATAGTTTTTCATTTTTAGAGGATTGTCATCGTCCTGCAAACTGATTTTGCGAAATGCAGATTCTGGTTCAGATATCATATGGCAAAGTATGGTGGATGCGCTGATGTGAACAAACTCCTAAACAAAAGTGATCACTTATCGTTGCATATAGGCTGGAAGAATTAATTACGCAAACAGCACAGTTACTGGCCAGCTCAGCAAATATATCCCTCCTATTATTCCAAATCTTTTAATGAAGAGTATAATTTTTCCTGATGATTTGTTAAGGATTTGACTCAACCCTGCCAAAAAGATTAGGAATATGATTAACCTCAGTGTAAGTATAATTAGGCCAGGAGTGGTTTGGTAATGGTGAGAAATTTCTTCATTTTATTCTGTGAGCGAAGAGAGTATAAAACTTACAATATTTATGATTCCTGAGCCTATTCCGATCATAATATAAAATTTATTTCCTTTGACCTAGGTTATTGACCATCCCCAAGCAATGGCAATTATCATGGTTGTTATTGCTGTCTCTCCAAGATTTTTTAATAGAAGGTAAAAAATATGAAAAAGATGCACTCCCGAGCCATCATTGGAGTAGATGTATAAGTGAATGAGTTAGTAGAGATAAGCAACTCCCATAAATATTAGGCCCCCGAAAACAACCATTTTTTTTGGGTTCGGATTACGGAACTGGATAAAACTTGCGAGAGAAGGCATGAATTTGATGATGAGTCCGATCCAGGCCGTCATAATAACAGTATATGCTGGCAACAACTGTTAATTTTGTCCAAAATGACTGCCGTTATTGAGTATTTCAAAGGTAATGGTAATTTCTTATGGATTATGAATGAGTTCTTCAAGCTTGGCGTTACAGGAAAATATATAGAAGTACCACAAATCCTATGAGTAGAGGTCAAATAATTTTAGATACTTCACTCCGGTTCGTGCTCGTTTTAAGTTAAATTTGTCTTTTTTGAACAGTAGTTTCTGTTTTTAGAAACATGATTGCTTTTCAGTAAATTACTGGTAGAGAGATTAACTTAACATGCCGAGAGACACATCTTTGTAGAATGATTATGAGGAAATTCCCTCATTTTTTCTAGATTAATTATGAATAATACTTATAGGAGATTTCCAAGTTGGATTGACCTGCTGCTATGTGGAACTTAGTTAAAAAAATGAAATGACTTTAGGAATTAAAACTACTTAGTTTTATGGTCTTTTCGATCTTCTTATTGTAGACGAAGATTATTAGTGAGGCAAGGATTAAAAAGGAAGAAAATAGCTTCATAAATTTAATATTCAATGGAAATTAATAACAAATTATTTCGATTTATAATTTAAATAAATGGAATTACAGTTAAGGATATATGATCGGTTAAACAAGGTACAGATCAATTATATTTTCATGTCAATCAACACCAAAAATCAATTCTGTTTACCTCTCACCCTAAAAGCTTTTCCTCTTCTTTCTGAAATATTTTTGTTCAGCTGGAATTCCTCATGTTTATCCTCTAGAGATTATATATAAAATAAGTTTTTTTTAAGAGCTATTTACTAATTTTATTTATTTTAGGAACATATTTTGACATTTAATAATCTGTAATCATACATGGGAGCGTCATAGATTTGTTGTTAGGCTTATTAAACATTTGATGATTAAAGCTCTCTCCAATCTAAAGTAAAGACTGATAACAAATATTAATATTCAGTATAAAAAGCTGAGGCATACAATGTAGCTCCTGAGGCATTAAAAACATATAAAAAGTTAATATAATCATACAATTAAAACATATTCCTCAATATTGAATCAAAGAAAAATTCAGACCCCTTAATTAAGTAACTTGAAGACTTCATTAAAGTAGAGGCCTATGACTGTTTTTACAATGGATAGTGGAAAATCAGTTATCCTCATGGAAGAGGCAGGGCTATCTTTTCAGATAGCACGCTTCTCATCGGAGTATTTGTGAATGGTTATTGTCATAGCAATCGATCCTTTATGATATTTAAAGATGGATCCTATTATTAGGGAAGTATAATTTAAAATATACTATCAGGAAAGGGGAAATTAACAAGTGAATTGGTTTAGTATGAGGGAAATTGGATTGATAATCAACCTCATGGAAAAGGAATCTAAACATTTGCAAATGGTGATAAATATATTGGTGAATTTTAAAATGGATTAAAGCATGGTAAGAACTCACTTTTCATATGGAAAAATCATCCTAATTATGTGTAATACAGAGGGTAATTCAAATAGGGAAAGATTTGTGGACGAGGTGAACTAACTTTAAAACATGATTCAGCAATAGTTTAGGGTACCTTTGATTAAGATAAAATAGCTGATGCTGTTTTTGCTTGTAATCGCTGCAGATTTTAGGGTATTTGATTAGGTATTCAGGAAATTTTAAAAATGGTCGATTGGCTGACTCGGGAAAGATTGAGATTTATGATCTTATGGAAACATTCAAGGGTACTTTTATATAAGGGCAGCTTTATGGAAAATGCAATGTCATTAATTCAAAGAAAAGATCAAAATAGATATTTTTCTTCAAAGGAAAACATTTGCGAAATATAGTGAACTTGAGAGATGAGGAAGTGTAGTATATTCTAAATACTATATAAAAATGTTATTAAGGAGTTCAGAAACATAGCGATGCCCTGATAGGTAAACTTTTGCCATATCCTAGAAATAAATAATTAATTAAATGGCTACCAATGTAAGATTCTATAGCCCTACTAGTCGATTTTCAATGAAAAGCGTTATCTAACAATAGAAGTCTTCAACAAAGTGCTGCTGATCAAGTCTGTAGATAAATTATGACAATTTAAATTATCTAAATATTTTTTGTTTTGAATGAAGAATATTAAAATTAATTTGTTGAATCATTTAATTGAATCTATTTACTATGAAATTAATAATTTATGAGTGGATTTGTTGTACCATTCGTTTTCTTTTCTGGAATTGTGGGCCTCATATGGGCCATCTACAACTATCGCCAATTAAGCTAAATTGTAATTAGGGAACCTTCCAAAGAAGAAGGATAGTAAGGAGATATAGAAGAAAAGCTAATTGATTAAGCTCATGATCCAGTCAAGATTGCTGAAATTATACAAGAAGGGGCCAGCGAGTTCATTATTGCTGAGTATAAAATATGCACCATATTCGTGATACTTATGGCTGGCATCATCTTCTTCTGTGTTGATGGTATGTAAACATACTATACTACAATTGCCTTCATTGTCGGAGCCGTCACTTCCATGTTCTGCGGAGCATTTGGAATGAAAGTGGCCACCTATTCCAATATTAGGACCACTCTCTAAGCCAAACATTCTTTGGGAAGAGCCTTTAGAACAGCATTTCGAGCTGGATGTGTCATTGGATTCACTTTGGTCTCCATCTCTATGATGGTTCTTATGACTGTCATCCTTATCTTTAAAGATTAGTTTAATAGAGAAGATTCATCAATTGAATAAAATTATTTCGAACAAATGTTTGAGGCAATAGCAGGATATGGTTTAGGAGGATCGACTATTGCTCTCTTCGCTCGAGTTGGTGGAGGTATCTACACTAAGGCAGCTGATTTGGGCTCTGATCTTGTAGGAAAGGTTTAATCCAACCTTCCTGAGGATAGTCCTCGAAACCCTGCAACAATAGCAGATAATGTAGGTGATAATGTCGGTGATGTTGCTGGAATGAGCGCTGATTTGTTTGGTTCCTTTGCCGAGGCAACCTCAGCTGCTCTTGTAATTGGTAGTAACTCAATTGAAGCCATAGATGGATCTCTGCACATCGACAATCTTATCTTTGTTTTGGCAATTCCAGCCATAGGTATCTTAATATGTATAGCTGTTACATACATAATTACCGAAGGCAACTAAATCGAGCATTCTATCGAAGTTGAAGGATAACTTAAAAAGCAACTTATTTATTCGACAATCTTACTTGTCCCTGGAATTTACATTCTTGCTAAAACATATTTTCCCGATCCATTTATATATATGGGTAACGATCAGATACCTCACACTAAATTGTTTCCTGATATATTCGGATGTATATCAGTTGGCCTTATTGCTGGAATGATCATTGGATATGCTACTTAAGTGATGACCAGCTATTCTTACGTTCATGTTAGAGAACTGGCAACTGCCTGCAAGACTGGAGCCGCTACTAATATTATTTATGGACTTGCATTAGGGTATCTCTCGACCATTATTCCTGTAATTCTCCTATGCTTTGTGGTGTACTATTCTCATTCGACTCTAGGCTATTATGGAGTTTCTCTAGCTGCGTTAGGCATGCTTTCAAATCTACCTATTTGTTTGGCTATCGACGGATATGGTCCAATTAGTGACAATGCAGGGGGTATTGCTGAAATGGCTTAGCTTGATCCTGAAGTAAGACAGCGAACAGATATTCTCGATTCTGCCGGTAACACTACTGCCGCTATTGGTAAAGGTTTCGCTATTGGTTCAGCTACTTTGGTTGGTTTTGCCCTCTATGGAGCATTCATGCATACTTGCTTTAGTATTGGAAGCCTCAAGTAAGGATAAATGTCCTTTGATGATCCAATGATATTTACAAGTTTACTCTTTGGATCTATGCTTCCCTATGCCTTTTCAGCTCTCACCATGAAATCAGTGGGATTAGCTGCCCTTGGTATGATTTAAGAGGTTAGAAGACAAATCAGAGAAAATCCTGGTATTCTTGATGGATCTGTTAGACCAGATTACCGAGCTTGCATAAGTGTTAGTACCAAGGCATCTTTAAAAGAGATGATTTGGCCTGGATTAATGGTATTTTCTTTAATATTTAGGTAACTGTTACCCCTTTCATCTTGGGCTATGTCTTTGGCCCTCGTGCATTACTCGGTTTTCTTCCAGGTGCGATAGTAAGTGGAGTTCAAATGGCAATTTCTGCATCAAATACTGGAGGTGCATGGGACAATGCTAAAAAATACATTTAGGCAGGTATGATGATCTAAAATGGTGAAAAGGTAAAGAAGGGAAGCGACATTCACAAAGCAGCAGTAATTGGGGATACTGTTGGTGATCCTCTCAAGGACACAAGTGGACCAAGTTTGAACATCCTTATAAAACTGATGGCTATCCTCTCGCTTGTGTTTTGCAAATACTTCTCGAACCAGCCTGTCGTTCATTGATCCTGTTTGTATAGAACATAATACTCAATTGAGCGATCATCTCATAAACTTGAATTTTATGCTAATTTACTAAATATCCTTAATTTATTGATCCAATGTATTATTTCCTCAGTTGTAATTTTAATCTGATTGTATTCTAAATTTAAAGCCACCCTTCTGAACTAGTCACCGTTCATGCAGCAGGTTAATTTGATAAGCTATTTATTTTTCATTTAACTTTAAATAAAAGATTAATTTTAAACACTATTCCATATTTTAATTATCAGGAATCGGGAAGGATGGGCTGTGTTGATAGTAGGAACATTAAAGACAGCATTACTTCAAAAACAAAAACAACGAAGTGTATAACTATTGAGATTTAGTTTCTGCACTCGAACTCGAACTCTTAAATTTGATGTATCTCAACTTAGCTAAACGGTGTAGAAATTCAATACTTTCTAGAGAAACGTTTAATGTCTTTTTTCATGCGAGTGGATTGATCGGAGAAATACTTTTTCTAAAGTTTGATTCTTCTAAAACCGGAGTAATCAATTTCTAAAATTTTTTACAAGCATTTGAAGTGATGTTAAAGGGAAGTGTGAGAGAAAGGGCTGATGTGTTATTTGATCTTTACGACGTCGAGAGAACTGGAGGAGTCACTTATTAATAACTTCTAAAGATAGTACTTCTTAGACAATTTAGCTATTTAGTTACCCAATCGAAGAACTTAATAAAATGTTGATTGAAGAGCCTTTTTTAAAATATATTGGAGAGGGGCAGCTAAGTTATTATTTTGGGGCATAGCACAAGAAAATTGAAGAGAGAAATATTATCGAAGAGGTGTCTGAAGATAGTGAGGCCGAAGATAAAGCGGGTATTAACAAACTAAGAAGAGGATCCATGTATGATCCTTCTAGTTCAGAGTTCATAAAGATACAAACCAACTTTAGAAAGGAAGTAGAAAAACAATATGCAGATGCAAAACTCAATAAAAAATTACCAGCGTTAAGAAAATATGAGGACGAGGTCAATCATAAGGTAAAGAGAAACGTGAGTACCTGCATAACCATTGAGGAATTTAAGCATAACAGGAAAAATCCTAGAATTCAATCTAATATTTCAAGTTTGACGAAGAAATACGCCAGCTTCCTGTTTCTTTCATAAAAATTGGATAAGGATAAAGATTAATTTTTGAAGGAAAGTTTTTATAAATTGATTCAATCTCATCCTGCCCTTTTCAACGTGTATCTCTCAGGGTTTCATACCTATATTTGGCAGGTAGAAGGGGAGTAACCTCAGTATTTATCGATTACACCTTGGATTTCAGGGCATGCTTAGGAGGTATATCAAGGGAACAATGAACGAATGTTTTTAAAATACATTAAAACTACTGTATTTGTGTTTGATTCGTAAAAATCAAAACTTCCCAATGATATTATCAATTTGTAAGGTCTCAATGTTGACAAAATTGAAGGCAACGATAAGTTTGGAATTGTCTTCAAGCATCGAGACGGTCTCTATCCTCCAAAATAATATTACTTTAAGACAAAATAAATTCAGTTATAATGGCTGAAGCAGCTGGAATAGTTTAGATAAAACTCTATCTTTGACCAATATACTAAGATGGAAAGAATAGGAGGAGGCAATTTCTCAAGTGTATTCCGAGGATTAGATAAAAAGACTGGCAAATAAGTAGCCATTAAAATTATAGAAAACTTCAAACTCTCAACCTCATAAAGATAGGTCATCAAGAGATAATGTGGAATCCTTCGCCAGTGCCACAGTCCTAATATTGTCAAATTTTTAGGTGAGTTTAAAACAAAAACTCATTTGTATATTGTGACATAGATTCTTAATTAGGGTGATTTGTTCGAATACACTAAAAAGAATGGATTTTTATAGTAATACGAAGCAGTAATAATCTTCCGGCAACTGGTGGATACCATTCTCTACGTAAACAAAGATTTAGGCATAATTCATCGCGACTTAAAACCATAAAATGTGATGGTAAATATATGTTAACTTAGCTTATAATGAACGATTAAAAAAAGATGGTGAAGAGAATTAAAATAATAGATTTTGGATTTGGCGTTTTTAAAGACAAAATAGACTCACTTCCTATCAAGGAAAAATTCGCAGGGACGCCTGGATTTATAGCTCCGGAAGTATACAAACAAGAGCAGTACGACGAAAAGATTGATACTTTCAGTCTGGGAATCATTTTGTATTTCATGCTTTGTGGCTACTTGCCATTTCAGTCCAGTTTCTTCGAATAAATCGAAGATATGACCAAGAACTGTACTTATTCACTGGTGAATGCTCATTGGGCAAATGTATCATAAAAGGCCAAAGACCTAATTTATAAGGTGCTAACTTTCAAATAAAGCAGAATCACCACTGAATAAGTCTCAAAACATCCTTGGTTGCAAAATGTAGAATAGCTCAAAGAATACGCAGGCAAGAACAAAAAGAATAAGATACTATTTTGATGTTTCCTCTTTGTAGATACATTTTATTGTTCTTCTCTATTTTATAAAACACTCCATGGTGTCTTTATTTTTAGCCTAATAGTTGAATGCTTACTAAATGTATCCATAATAATTTTCTTGAAATTGATTTGGTGCCTATTTATTTTAGATCCACCGATTTATCAAGAAATATGGAGGCAAATATCAACATTGTTGACAAACTCTGCGAAGAGCATGGAGTAGCTGCCTCCCCCTAGGCTAAATAGGCCATTATTAACTTTGCAGTACTATTTGGTGAAAAGTTTGTTCGAAACTGCATTATGGGTCGACCTCAGAACTACAACATTTCAGGGGAAGACATCAAGGGTACTTACGAAGTTATGAAAATGATTCACTCACCATAATATGAAGCGGAGATGGAGTAAAAGAAAAATTTAACCATCAAAGCAGTGAATTCAATACGACTGTTCGAGGATGACAGCCTCAACGAAGGTGAATAAAAAGCTGAAAACACAGCGAGAACAGCTGTAACTGTCAAATTGTACAACGCCGAAATATATCATATGAATTTATCAAAAGAGCATCAGCTGGCCTATGAATGAGGAATTGGTGATTTTGTATATTTTATCGATTGGGGTAAATGATGAGAAGTATAAAATTAAAAGGCAGGACTGATACTAAATTTGATATTTTTTTGTTTCATCGGAAAAGGAGATTATAAGCCTTATCGAGTGATTAAATTCTTAGTTGAAATTGAGTGTTCACTAAACCGAACCATTTACAAGAAAATAAATATATTTTGAACAACACGTTATTTGGCCATAAATAATTTAGCATATTGGATAACTTCTCTTTAAACTCTGTGTAACTGAACCAATTTCAAGTAATATTTCCATTGGCGCTATGAAAATAGCTTAACCATCATCCCAGTATTTTAATTTTAATTATTTATTTTTAATAATTTCTGATGGAATTTAATAAAATATTTAAATGAGGAGAGCCTATAAATAGTTTAAAGATACAGCCAATCATTCGTAGCCTTACTACTCGTAAATATCGACTTCCTTCGCTTCTTCTTTTAATTTCTTTTACTATTATAAATTGTGCTTTATTCTACGGTGGATCAGCAAAGTTTATTCGTCTCTGTACGTTTTTCCGCATTAAGGACAAGACTATCTTTCACCCTCTTCCACCATTTTGATCTTTCGTTTTGCTTTCATAATTGGTTTTAGTGAGCTTTCCCATTAATTAAATAGACTCTCAATTTTTCCTAATTTCTTTGAAAAGTTCTACACTTTTTCTTTAACTTAAACGAGGTTTTGCTTACCAATTTCATTTAGCAAAAACCTTTTCCAAAATTTATCATAGTAATTGATGTTTTCGCTGTAAGGTTCGCATTAAGGAGTCTGTAAATCAAAATGTTCGCAAATACAGGACTTGTTATTCCCTTTCAATTTTTGAACTCTTTCCAGTATTTCAGCCTCAATCTTTGTTATTTTATCATAGAGTTCAGTTTGATATTGATCAGGAGTTTCTCCTTTTTTTAGCAGTCTTCTCGCCATCCTTTCTAAATTTATTAATTATACCAAATTTACCAACAACGTCCAAATTTATAATAGCAAAATGAATTTTCACCAACTTGAGTTTCATCAACAATATGGCAATACTTTAATCGTTAATGAGCCTCGAGATAAAACACATTGATACTATTTAAACCAAAAACTAATGGAAAATATTTTTAACATATTCGATTTGATGGTAGCTCGATGAACTTACAGGGCTAGATTTAGCAGATTACTTTTAGTCTTGTCGAGTGCTCAGTTTTTAATGATCTTGTAACCAGTCTCAGATTATAAAAAAAACAGAGGGATTGAGCATGCAGAAATTTTTACGAAACACTGCTAGCTGTGATGAAATTTGCAAAAAAGTTAAAACTATATAAAAAGGATTGATTGTAGCTGGGATCAAAGCATCAAATTAAACTTACAAACTCTAAATGCTTAACTAAGACATTTTTGATATATTCCATTTTGTTTATAATGCTTACAATTATTACTGATTTAAAACAAACCTTATCAACTCATCTCAATATAGCAAATATATGATAATCATAAGTCTTTCACAACCTAATCGAACCGATATTCTTTAGCGATCTGAATCTTCGGCAAAAGAACACCACAGCTGTCAAACTCAGCATGGAAATGACCATAAATGTTATGGGTAGTATAAAGTTTCTGCCTCCAACAATGCTCAAAGTTGTAAGGATAAAGTATCTATTTCCATTCGATTGTGAAGAATCGTAGTTATTCGAAATTACAACAGTGTAATTTCCAACTGGCACATCACTTTCAATGCGACCCCAAGGCTTTTTAAAATTTGGTAATCCAGACGTCCTCATCCACACAATAAAATGCTCATCCTATGGATCTATCCATTGCGAACTTTAACTGCTATTGGACCTCCGAAATTTTTGCCCCTGATCTCCGTCCCATGAAATTCCTTGCTGATTAATGCTAATTTCCGGCGCTGAAGTATTGAAGCCATTATAGAGCTGAAAAGTATCATTAAAAAAAGTATAGGCTAAGTTTAAATAAATAATTACCAATGGCTCCACAGGGACTGGCAATTTAACTCGAATTGAGAAGAGTTCCGTTCCAGCTATTTGTGTTGCCCATATCTGAATTCGTGATAAAAGGGTAGCAATTCTGTGCTTGAGAAGTGGTAATATCATTGCCTGCAAGTTGATAATTGCTTTTGCTCTGGATATATCTTCTGTGATTCTGATAAAAGTTGCCTGAATAGTAAATTATATACCAAGTTCATACATGAAGTAGACTGGTTGACTCATTTGAGTGGGAACTGAAAACGAAACAGTACAATTCATTCCAATTGTGCAATTAGATTCACCCGGGTCGTAGTATTTTTAGCGTACTTCTACAACTTGACTGACGGCAACAAAAAAGAAGATGGATAGACCTAAGAAGATGAGGAAGATAATGACGAAGCAGCCGATTGTTTTGCGGTAGGTGACTTCCTCGAGCTACCGATTTTAAAATAGCAAATTAATAAATTTATTCTTGACTTTGATGGGGATATTGGGTTCTTCGTAAGCTTCTCGATTTATCATCATTTTGTTAATTTGCTTATTATAATATTGATTTTGAAATGGACAAAACATTTCGAGATCATCTGAAGTTTGAAGCCAAGATTGAAATAGACATGAGGTAAATATTTAAATACTGTTCTCCAAACTTTAAAAGATTATTTGTGGCTTAATAAATGGCTATTTTTATAATTTCAGGTCGTGCATCGATATTATTAAAGTAGTGCGAAATAAATGATCACTATTGTGAAACAGAAACCAAGTAATCCTGATACCAAAATATTTAAAATGTGCGTCGCAAAATGCGGAGCGAAGGACCACACTAATTTAGCTGGATAATCTATTCATCATACTGTTTATGAATGCTTATAACATTGTGGATACAAGTGGCAATTCTCCAAACAGCATAATTTTGGTTTAGAATGATGCTTATTATCAACAGATATTTGTGTCTTTTTCAATATTAAATTTCACGTCGAAAACTAATCAACTAATCTCTATTTAAATGACAATTTGGATGGATGATGAATCAAAGGAATTTATCGTAAACTCCAGTCTGGAAAGCTCCGGTTTTTTGGTTCCATTTTGTTATCAGTTGCTAACCCACAAGGAAAGCTTTAGACTCGTTACCGTCCAATTTTTCGTATGAAATAATCAGTTAAGAAGCCTTTGAGCTTACGATATCGCACTCAAGGTTTTGTTAATTTAAAATTATTTTAACAACTTGAGAAGAGTCAACAGAAATGCTTGGAGTCTTTTCACTTACAAAAACTGTGATATCCTTACACCCCATAATCTCCACTCCCGAGACGCAGCTTTTGATCTTCAAGACTATCTTTTAGCACTTGCTGATGACCATGGACTTAAACTTGGAATCTATTGTGATGACTACTCCTTTTGAGTTTTACAAATAAACTCCGTGTTTCATTTGTATCTCTTCTGGTTTGAAGTCAATGTTCTCGTTTTCATAATTGGTGATATTATATGTTTGGCCGACCAATTATCGCTTTTTAGCTTTTTTGACTTGAACTGCAGGTCCTTTTGCTTACACTTCTGAGTTAGCAATTTATACATTTGGGCTGTTATTTTTTTGTTTATGCCGATGATGTGGCACCCGTTCCATCAATCAATTGATTCCAGTTATCGCTTCCATTAAAATTGAAGCTAATTCCGGTGGGATATCCTTCCAGAATAAATTTTTATAAACTCTTAACAGCGATCTGTAAAAGCTTATACCATTCGTTATGGTCGAGATTTTTGCGCTTTTGGAATTTAAGGGCACAAAAGTCCGCTGATTCAATCGCTCCCTTCACCAGAAACTCTGGAGTAGGCTTAATTAAATAATGTGTACCACAAACACCCAAAAAGTTGTTGAGAGGAGTTCTCTCACAGCTCGGCAGTGGTCAACATAATCAGCGTGCTGTTTCTACAGGTCTTAAGTATCTTTGGAAAGATTCATAAATTTTTGCTTGAGTTTTTCTTACTGAGCTGGTGTGAACTTTTTGCTTGAGGAACTGAATCCTAATATTAATTTCATAGTTTTGGCTGCCGTCTCGTATATACTTGTCTGAGTTAGCAAATTGATACAAGTTTTTGGATTTCAGGAGATAGGGTTTTAGCTTTTTGCACGCATTGAGCAAAAGCAGTATCAAAGGCAGGGATCACTGCCTCTTTCGGTCCAGTGGAGGCTGATCCTGTTCCTTGGCCCAAAAGGCCTTGAAGTTTGGCAATAACTTAATTGATGACAGCTGAAGAGTTCTGATCCATTGACAAATATCTAATTGATCGAAATAATAATATCCAATTTTGAGGACTGTATATTTGATTTGCAAATTAAAGATATGTAGAATGATGGCTTTCATTATCCTCATCATTTTTTCATCTGTAATATTGAGTTACAATTAAAATATACTTTGCTTCCATTTTCACATTTTATACGGATGAACAATTTGGGTCATTTTAGGAAAAGAAAGGGATATATTTCAATAAACAGCAGTTTAATCGTTGTTTGAATATAAATATCACTCGCAGCTAAGCTTTTCCTCCATGATGATTAAGGTCAACAGCATAGACAAGTTTTATGTTATCAATTTAGCATCGAATCCTTTTCCAAGATGACTCATCACTGATAAAATGTTAAAACCCTATAAACCCTTAGATTGTAACTATTCCTCCAAAGTTCGATAGATACGAACAAAGTTATCAGTGCCAAACGTATCTTCCAAGCCCATCCGTAAGTCTTAAAGTTTAGAATAGTTGCTGAAATATTCAAAGTCGGCGTTAGTGGCATCCACTTCTTGTGGTGGTTTTATGTTTTCAAAACTGCCAGTCATAGAGTAGTCCAACATCCCTGCGTCGTCCTCCCTCAATATGATCTCTTCTTCAACGACTGGCAGTTCTGGCAAAATTTATATTCTCTCAATATTTTTATTGACATTGGCGATTAGGCCTTCCAATTCGTTGAGGTAATCTTTAAACTACTGTTCATCTTTTATATTGAGGTATAAATCTGAGCTTTTCATTAAAGTCTCTTCGCTGATCTTTGCAGGTGATTTCACAGGTTCTTTGGCAGGTTGCTTTTGTTCCTTTTCAATCAGCTTAGAATGTTTTTTCACTTAATTGTTTTCTTCGATGACTGGATCTTGATGAAGAATAGGGTTTTTTGTATTTTTAAGATGTTACTGGCGATCCCTTCTGATTTGCTATCGGGCATCATTGTAATTATTTTTTGGTTTGATCTCTTATTTCGGTTTTATTTATTATCTCGGTTTTATTTATTATTTCTATTTCTTTTTATTGGCAGAATTGGAGATTACGGGTGTTTTGGATGCTTGTTGCTTTGGTTTGGCATTGCTCGCGTTATTTGCATTATTTGAAGTTTTGCTGCTATGTTCCTTACTTTGATAACGTGGCGTTGGTTTTATTTACTATTCCACTGTTGATGGAGGATCTGAATATTATTATAGTTCTGCTTGCCTCGCTCTCTCTTCGGCTTTCTTCTTTATCATTTGATTTTAAAGATATTGCTTACGAGCAAATTCATTGAACTATTACATTTTACGAAGTTATTCCTGCTCTTTTTGCTGTTTTTTTATTGATTGCATTTTGGGGCGGGCCTTCTCAGATTCGTATTTGTCATTAATAGCTTTTTCCCTTTTGTATTAAAGCTGATTTTCTTATTTTTATCTTCGACGGCCCATTTCAGCTATTTCCAAGACCCTTCTTCGTTATTATTCCAAATAGTTTTTCTTTTACTCTTCTTGCCTTCGTTTGTCCTTCTCAAGGCGTTGCTTTCTTTATTAAGCTGCTCTTTTTTGTTCCTCTTGATTCCTTTGTTGTTGCTCTTCCTATCTTTTTCTTTTTAATCTCTCCTCTTCCTTCAATCTATCTTCTTCCCTTTTTTTCTCTAGTCTTTCTTTAAGAATTGCTTCCTCTTTCTCTTTCTGTTTGGATTTCTAATTTTCAACTTTTTTTTACTCTTGAATCTTCACTAGTTTATTAGCAATTCCCATTTTCTAAATTAATACCTATTTACTTGATTATGAAGCACTGTATGACTGAACTCGTCTTTTCGATAGGTCTAACTCAGATATTTACGAATTCTCTCCTGGATAATAGGCTTATCTATATCAGTAAAAGCATACTTAAGATATCTCCGACAGTTGGACGTTTCATCGGATCAATTTGTAAAACTTATTGAACGATACCCTTCAACTCTTTACTATAATTGCCTGGAATAGGTGCATAACTTCCTTTGACTATCTTCAGGGCCAGAAATTGAAGCGAATTTGCCGTGAAAGGAGGCGTGAGTGCACAGAGTTAGTAGAGCAACACTCCCATTGACCAAATATCTGATTTAAAAGAATATGGCTTATTTTCAATGATTTAGGGCGAAAGATAATAGGGAGTGCCGACAACTGTTCTCGCTTTATCCATTGTTTTGTTCAACACTCTTGCTATTCCGAAATCTCCCAATTTTAGCGTGTTGTTCTTGGTGATAAAAATATTTTGGCCCTTGATGTCTCGATGCAAAATCTTACGATCATGGACATGCTTCATAGCGAGACAAATTTGCGTAAACCAATCCAATATTTGATTTTCATCAAAAAATTGTTTCTGACTTTTCTTTGCTACAATTGACTTGGACAAATCCCCACATTCGGCATACTCCATGACAATTTTAAGTTTATTATTTTTGGTCGCATACACTTCAACGAACCTGACGATGAGAGGGTGCCTCAAACTTCTTAGAATCTGCGCTTATTTAATTGTCTATTCTCTTTCTTGTTTGGTCATCTGTTCAATGTTAACTTCTTTAATGACAAGCAGTTCGCCAGTTTCCTTCTTTTTGACGAGATAGGCTTTCCCAAAAGCGCCCTCTCCAAGAAGGCGTTATTTTTGATAAACGTCGTTTTATGATTCTAGTACTTTGACTTCCATCAATTATTGGATATCTAAATAATTATTGGGCTTTAATCCAAGCAATCACTATCAAAGATATTGTACCTCTTTTTTAAAATGACTAAGGTCAATAGAGTATTGCAAATAATAATGAGTGAATATATTTTGATGTAATGAAAATGAGAGTAGATAAGAGTTGTAAACATTGTGAATACCTTCTTCCAAGCTTAATTTGAAAATTAATTCATTGGGGTCGACATGTTCCCTCTCTTGGAACTGATATTTATACCTGATAAAAGCGAATTGTAGAAAAGGCAACTTAAAATATAATCAAATTGATATAGTTGTTAAAATAAACCACAATTATTAAGTATTTAAAATAAAAGTCTAAAAAAATCTTTTAGTTACAACTGATTTTCATACCATTAATGATTTCCCCAAAGGATATAAAATGCATTCTTTTGATAGACAATAAATAGGCTCACTCCTGACTCATTCATCTCATCCAGCAAATCATTTAATTACAAATAATTCGCATTCGTTTGAATAAATAAGTCAAATAGACTTTTTAACAATAATAATAATAATAAATATTAATACTATCCAATAAAAATAACAAAGAATGAATTTTTAATAGTTTCTTTAGAAATCCATGTTCCATGACTTTATCGATTTATTAGACCTGCAAAACAAAAATAGCTTCTACTCTACCCAATCCAACATAAATACAAACGAGAATCTCAACTTTATCGAAAAATCAAATTTTGAGAATTCAGTTTTCAATAACAGAAATTGTATTTAAGGCGACCTTTTGCAGCAAAATGATCAGGAAGTTAGCAGTCTCTTTAATCTGAGTGCTTATAACTAAAATAAATAAAGTTCATCGATTGATGTCTCAGATTAACAGTATATGAATAATTCAAGAATAAAAAATAAAAAGAAAAAGAAAAATTCCAATATAATTAAAAAGATAGGCAGGATTATCATCGACAATAAAAGTTAATATCGAGTCAATGGCAAAGACAATCTAGGAATGAAGAATATGCTCAATAAGTTGAAAGTTAGGTCAAATAAAAAGAAGAGTTTAAGGGATTATAAGGATGGATTCAATACTTCTCATTTCGAGGCTCTATTTGATGTCGATGAACAAACTGCCAAGTTTAACTTGCAAACAACTCGGAGATTGTTTTCTACGACTATCAGGAAGGATGTATTGAATAGTAGTCAAATATCTAATGAAAACAAGATTATTTATCTGAATTCCCTAAAGTGCTCGTCAATGCGACTAATGAACAAAACCTTGGCAGTGAGACTGCAGATATCAAATTGATATATTTTATTGTGACTATCAATTATATTTATAGTATATTGATATAATTGCTAATAACTTTGATGATTTTGTACGATATTTATTTGAAATAGATTCATAGGCCAATAAAGACTAAAGTAAAACCGGATTTAAATAAAGTCAATTGGTCCAATAATCGAATTGCTTTATTGGGAAATAGATAACATAAATTATTCAGTGAAATGAATAGAATCAGAGTATTATTTTTGATTTCTGTTTATTTTCCAAAGATACATGATTTCTCTTCAAGATATGGTGTATAAATATTACCCGATAAATAAAAAGCATGGATGCTAAATATTTTGGAACAAAATATATGCCCGATTGCTCTAACGATATTTTCGATGTATTATAAGTTAATAAGGGATATCTGACTCAAGCAAGCAGCAAAATAAACTCGAATATCATCTTTACCGAAAAATACAATGTTAATACTTCAATTTTCAATCAAGAATATTGTACTGAAAGCGGCCTCTTGGAAAAAAATAATGAGGAAATTAACTAATTTAATAATTTGAGTGTTTCAAACTAGAACAACTAAATGGCACTTCTTAATGTCAAGGAAGTGTCTTGCAATCAACAAATCATAACAAAAATAATAAAAAGTAAAAACTCAAATATCATCAAAAAGATAGGTAGAATTATCATTGACAATAGAAGTTAATATAGAAAAGGGGAAGGTAACTTAGGAGTTAGGAAGATGATCAATAAGTTGAGAGTTAGGTCAAATAGATCGAAGAAATTGAAAAATTCTAGCGATTAATTTAATACATCTCATTTATAGGCTCTATTTGACGCGGATGAATAAACTGTAAAGTTTAACTTGCAAACAACTCAGCGAATATTTTCTAAAGTGATCAGGAAGGATGTATTAAATAGTAGTCAAATAACTAATTAAAACAAGATTATTTATCTGAACTCCCTAAAGTGTTTCTCTATCCGGCTGATGAACAACAAATTGGCCGTGAGACTGCAGATATGAAATTGATTAATTTATGGATTATATTTATCGTCTTATTAATGTATAATATATACGATACTTGTTAATAATTTAGTCTGCATCTGATCTTGATAATAATAGTTCTTAATGATTGAGTGGGTGATTTAAATAGTGCAAAAGGCAAGATAAAAAGTGCAAAATACAATATCTAGGGTCTTTGATTTGCGAATAAAAATCAATTGTTCACATATTTTGGGGTTTCTAAAATAAGCCAAACAAAAAAAGTAAAAAAAAGCTAAAAAATGTCATACCGATGATGAAGAAGATGGATGATTAAAAGAACCATAATTCTGAGGTTGATATGATCCATAGCCACTATAATCGTAAGATGGACCCATGCTGTAAAGAGAAGAAGAACCTTGACCATAACTACCAGAAACAGCATTAGGAGGATTAGTAACGGCTGGATTTTGTTGATTTGCCGATGTAGAAACAGCTGCAACAGAAGGGTACATCTAGTTGGGATTGTAACCGCCCATTGATGGAGGAATCATATATGCATTGTCTATTTATGATCATGGTTACTGTAGTTTTGCATATAGTATGGCTGACCAGAAGAAGAAGGCTAGTTTCTACTGTGATAATCTCTATTTGAGTAATCGCGAGAAGAATAGTCCCTGTTTGGATAGTCTCTGCTTGAGTAATCCCTGCTCGGGTAATCTCTGCTGGAATAATCTCTTGGATAATCTCTGCTAGAATAGTCTCTGCTGGGATAGTCCCTGCTGGAGTAATCTTTTGATTGATGATAACGGTCTCTGTACCTGCCGCTTGGTCCTTCATCTCTATATCTTCGGCTACCTTCATAAGGCCGTCGATCAGATCGAGGCTGATAATCATGACTCTTTTGCGGAAAGTAGTCATAAGCTAACTTACGAATTTAAGCTTCCCCATGAGCGTACTTACATTAATTCGAAGATTTTGAGCATTCACCGTTTTTGAAGGGAATGCACAGTCTAGTTTTTTTGAAATTAGGTAGCCCTCTTATCTCCTTTTAGCCATGAGCAAAATTGCAAGCTGGTCCTTTTTTGCACTATCCCTAACTAATAGTTAATTTACTTTGTCGAAGAGAGGGCAGAGCTTAGTTTTGAAGTAAGCTTAATCTTTTTAATCTTCATTATATGGTCGATTAAAATTGGGCCTCTCTCGATCTCTGTAGTCTTTATAGCCTTCTCTACCACTGTCCCTGTTGCCATTTCCTCCCTCTCGATAGCCTCCTTCTCTATAGTTATCTCTGGGTGCCTCCCGACCTCCAGATCGACTATCATATGGCCGTTCGTGAGATGACCTCGGCGCATTTTAAGGTGGATATTTTCTTTAAGGATATTACTTATCTCTGCTCCTGCTGCGAGAGGAATTTGATTGATTATCAGAAATTGATGATGATTTCCTTTGAGTTTATTTTTCTCTTTCTTCATTGGGTCTCGTGGCGTTTCCTATATAAGCGGAGAAAGGGTTGTTCTTCGATTAGTTTTATTATTTCTTGTTTTCTTCGGGTTTATCGACTGCGTCCTCTTTCTTTGGCTAACTCATATTCAATTTAATTATAGGATATTTTATTTTCCCTGCTTTTTTTGCAAATAAAACAGGTCAAATTGGACCGTAAACAACAGATAGCTCAATATTTTTATAAAGGCGCATTTAATTTTTGGTTTGATAAATTCAAAAAAAAATGTGAGATAATATTGATAGCAAAAGATAGATTGGAAGTCAAAGTGTATCAGATTTGATAACACAACTTCAAGGATTTATTTTGTTGCGAGTTATCTTATGTGAAAATAATCATTGTTGCTCTTATCTTTTTTATGACTTTATGAATAATAATTTGATTTAATTCTCTCTAATCAGTATTAATAAGATAAATTCTATTAAAATACGATAGCAAACATGAAATTATAACACTATTAAATCTGATAGAAAAATGGCAAGCTTCGCCCTCAAAAACAAACAAGTTTACAAATAAAATCAGTTAATTAAACCACAAAATGCTACAAATGAACAGAATAACTGCAAATTGATATTTTCATTGCCAAAAACAGATATTTCTGAACAAAAACGATAATTTCAAAGATGCAATCCTAAAGATAGCAACAGATCTGTCAAAAAACAGAAAAACCCAGAAGACCTGGACAGCTTACTTCTCCTTAAGAAGTTGTAGATAAGAAGGACTCCTGTCAGATAATTTCAATTGCGAATACTGCCTGTTTCCTTATGATCGTTTTTAAATTACTATTTCTTAAATTCCCTAAAACAAGAAAATCCGATGTAGAATGAACGACAAGAACTCTCTAGCTGATATTTAATTCAAAAATAGTATATTCTTCGATTAAAGAGTTTTTTCTAATAACTCGAAGTCGTATTATAAAATAGTAATATTACTCTCATCTAATAAATTGCTAAATTTGAAAATAGCTGATTCCAGCAAATTTATAAATTGTCTTGGCGAGGGAGAAACTGGCGTGAATATGATTAGAAATGAAGTGGAACAATGGATTTTCCATTTTATTTCAAATGCAAAAAACAATGATAACATAACTGTAGATAAATTTAAAATTCACTGAATAAATAGAACAAAATTTGAACAAAAAGCATTTATTATGACTTTATATATTGTTTTCTTGCCCTCTATATTATTTTTACAATGAAAGAGGAAGCTTAGAAAAATAAACTATCCATTGCCTCAAAGAATTATCTCTTAAGGAGGATATATTCATTAGTTGAAGGCTTGTAGGGATAAATATACAGTGATATTACTTGACTGTTATCATAGACTTAAGGCTAATTATATAAGATATCATTAATACTCCATTGAATCTTATTTGATTGCATTGCCGCTTATGTTGTAGAGCCATATCTTAGCAGATTGCTGTGAGTATAATAATCGTTCGGATTAGCAATCTTTCAATATGCTCTCAACGCTCTTCGTTTGAATATTTTGATAAAATCCCAAAACACCAAACATTTTATCCAAATTACTGGGAAATTTCATAGATCCATCTTTTATTGCATTTTTCAATGCTTTCATCATATGTAAAGTCGTCTTCACACTTTCAAAGTTCTCTCTATCGATAATATGTAATTCAGAGCCGCCGCATACTTTATTGACATATTTGTCAAAAGTTGGGATAAAATAAGCTTCTCTTATATAGAAAGTCTTTTCATAATCAGTTTATTAGCTCTACATTATGAAATAGATACATAGTTTCTAAAATAATTGAGGATATCTCTAGCGTTGACGTTTGGATTGCCTGTCATTTGGAAAGGCTTTGTTGTACCCCTGCCTTCACTCACTGATGTATCTTAGATTAATCCCATTCCAGAGTAAATTAAGACTATGTCCATTGTTGGAATATTAGGTGAGCTTAAAACCCATTAGCTATCCTTTATTTGGTACCATTTAGACATTGTTATTATTGTTAATTTGAAAGCCGGTAAATAGGGACGCAAATATAGAATAAATTCACCAACTGTCAGCCCATATCTTTGAGGGATAGTAAAACTCTGCCCAGGAAAAATCCTACCAATTAATCCAGCTTACATTTTTAGAGGGCATCCTTCAATTTTTCTACCAATTGGATTGGGTCTATCAAAGATGATCACCTCCACATTATTTTTTGCACATGATTCTATGGTATAGGTTAGAGTCCAAATATAAGTATAATACCTAGCTCCGACGTCTTGGATATCGTAAATTAAGTAATCAATATTTTTAAGTTGTAGATCTGTTGGTGCTTTTCTTACTCCGTATAGACTATAAACTTGCCTGCCTGTGTTTGGATCAATATAATCTTCATCACCCTACCCTCCTTGCTGATCACCTCTTAATCCATGTTCTGGGGAGAAGAAGCATATAAAGGAAACATTGTAGGACTTGGATTGAGAAATAATGCGATCGAATAGAGGCATCATTTTTCCATCGACAGAAGTAGGATTTGTTAGCATGGCTACAGACTTGTTTCTAATTTTTTACATTAATTTGGTCAGCTGCTACTCGATTACAGATTATCTCTCTCCTTGAGAAAGAGAAGATGCGATCAGGAACATGATAAGAAAAACAAAAATTGTGTAATTCATGTCCAAATCAATAATATTTATTATAATATTTATGAATAATTTGATTAAAGATTTGTTTTTTACTCTTGTAATGCTATAATTATTCAGCAAATTCTATGTATGCATAGAAGACAGTACTAAAATAGACTCGATAACATTAATGATTTTAATAGTGATCAGCCATACACAGATATAAGCAGGAATTATACATTTCTACCCTTACAGGTTATTTTCATAAACATTAAAGTCATTCAAAAGATTAACAATTTATAGATAAAAAAAGTTCATTAGTAAAATTTTATCATCTTCTCCTATATATTATAAGATTTAACATATTTAAATATCCAAAAAGGACTTGACTTATGAGACCTTCATACTGTTAGCGATATATGGAAAATTACTCTTTTTGAATTCATTATTTTTATTGATCTTCAGTTTATACTATTCTTAAATACTGGAATAGCACAAGCCTTATAGTCCCATAATAATTCTTCTAATTATATTTTCTATGAGTAGAACTCAAACAATGCGCTTCGAATACATAGGCAATTTGCACCTTTTAGACCTTAAAGCTCAGAAAAAGAACACTAACTATAAGCAATTTTTTAGTCTCCCTCTCACTTTTGAATAGTCCCTAGCCTGCAATATTAGAATTTCTTCTCCAGGAAAAACTACCGAAAGTTCTACATCCGTAAACCTGTTCAAGATCAAAAAAATGCGCGTGCCTTTAAAGAAATTATAAAAGCTCTCCCAACCTAGGAAGTTAGATGAAAATGACCGTAAATCAGCCTCAACTGATCAATTATAAACAATAATAACAAAATGCGATCGACTAAAAATTAATTTATTGACCAATAAAAAGCTGAAGCGGTTCCAAAAGGACGCAGGCAAGTGCTATGACTATCTGTCAGAGTTATCCACTTTCAATTTTCAGAAATACTAAAACGATTGATTTTTTATATTATTTGATTTTATTGTTGTAGCAACCTATTTCTTGGTTTATATTAAGGTGTATAATCTATCATTTAATAAAGGTGAATCATGTTTCACTCTCTTGCTTGCTAGGTTTAAGCGTAAATATCCAACTCTTGTATTCTTTCTAACAACCGGCAGTCCAGTATTCTCTAATATTTTGGTGAAGACCTCTATTGAAGGGGGAACCTTCCTTTTGCTAGAAATCTATTAAATAATGCACTTTTTCCCATCGAGTTTTTTACCAAGTCGTCATGTTAGTTATCATCAAATAGAAGTGCAATAGAACAAGTGATAGCACAGCTGATCCAATTACTCCAAGGAAGGATAGAATGACAATCTGATATGTTTCTTTCTCTCCTCTTTAATACATAGTAACAATCATGGCTATCATGGTATCTGCAATTTGTATCGCCTGCACCACGATATACACAAAGAATAATGGCCGATTCTTTTCGCCAATGCAGCAATCAAGCCATACACAGTGATGATCAAAAGTAGCAACGCATTTTTGGCATTGATAACAATGTTTCATTCTTACTAATTGGTCGATCTTGCAAAATTTGCAGTATCTTTTTTAAGGTTAAGGTGGCAATTAATTTGGGAGGTCAGGCTCAGCAACGCTATTAATACTGCTGCTTGAAAGTGGGGCAGGGAGGGGTTCGGTACTATTGGGAGTATCTAGGTTGGTAGGTTCTGAGGTGACATATCCAGGCTGAATTAGAAAGGGTTACATTTTTCCGGTGAGTAGCAATGTAAAGAATACAGGTAGCAATGGAAATTAATGCTTGATTGATGACCCATCCTATTTCCTACCTCAATTAGAAACTAAGGAATAACAACGCGGATAGCTGTAAGAGCAGGTAAACAATTATTATCAAACTCATTTATACTCTATAGTCACAATAATAAACTTGAAGTTATCTGCTACCAATTTTTAAATAACGTAAATAATTATTGCAGCGATTCATATTCTTAATAAAATTATCAATATATTTAATTTATGGCCAGCCCCAAATCTTCTCCACAGAACATCATTATCCTCATCGCCATTCTTATCATCATCACCATCGCAGTTCTACTCTCAATTATGCTTTTCTCCAAAAAAGTTACAAATAGAGAGTTGGAAAGAACGGTTCAGTATCGCGCCCAATATTAAAAATATCCATCAGAATAAAATTTGCTTCATCAAATCAGTTAGGAAAAAAGCAGAGTTAAGATTTTACTATCGGGGTTATACACCCAATGTGACAAGATAGTTCGAGAATTGGACATTAAGTTGGACGAGTACAAAACAATATACGATCAAACGAAAGATAAACTGAAAAAAATGTGGGAAGGTAGAAAGTGAAGCAGATTTGATTTAGTTTACTGTATCTTAAAGATTTATATTAACCAGACAGTTGTTGGGGCAACATAAGGTGGCTAATCAAATTACAATTATTATTCAGGCAATATCTATACTGCGATATGAATTCATCTGAAAAACAGGATTAATCATAATTTTTATAGACGATATCAGTCAAAATTTAGAGTGTAAATTTCACAAGTAGGAAAGTTTCAAATAATCAGTTGAGAGCATTAAACATATGCATCAGTATAATTCCCAAAAACCATGCTCCCATCAATATATAAAAGCCCGTCAGCGCGATGTTCTGGTGATCTTATTTAATTTATATGATAAAAGCCATCGCATGCATAACTAGCATCCATATTAATACAATCCATGCCATAATCGCGTGGTATACACCATAGTTTAGAAAATTGCAACTCAGCAATGCTTCATCCATGCATTAATACCTGCCATTCCGAAGAAAACGAGTCTTCGGCCATGATCGTACATCCTCTCACTTTTGACCTTCCTCCTTAAGAGATAAGCCACTCCCATAAGAACATAATGTATCTGATTGGATAATCCGTTACGGTGTATAAATAGACCAATGCAGCTGCTACCATGACGCGATTGGTGTTGATTTGTCCAATTTGGCTACTATCTGTATTTAACTGGTAACTGGGCATTCGATATGTTCAATAACAATTAAAGTGGCGTGCAATATTGAAAATAAAATCATCTTAACAAGTTGTAGATCCGTCGGTTGACACACCGTCGTGGTCTTTAGATAGTCCAGATGTCCACTTTTCGTTAAAGGAGAGAAACTATCTTGTGCTCCTGCTATATTTGAGAAAGATTGAATGAAGGGATAGTTGCTATATTTCTTGATCTATCGTCTCTTTCTTCCTCAATTATCTTTTTTATCTATTATTTTGATTAAAAACGGTTGACTTCAGCTCCCTTTTTGACTGTTTCTTCGAGTATGCCAATCGTCTTTGTGGAATTCTTTTAAGTTGACTCACTTTTGACGGGGGAACTGGGGCGGTTAGTAACTTTTATTGAAGTGGTAGTGGGAACTTTAATGGTTTAAGTCCCTTTTAACGGAAGAGATGAACTAATTAAAGTACTACCGTAGGCTGCAACACTTTTTTCTAAAGCCAAAGATAGAGCTAAATAGAAGTAAACAATACTTTGCAGCAGAGAAGCTGTGGAGTTTTGTAAAAAGGGGAGGGTCATAACTTTAAAGCATAGTTGTGAAGGTAAAGTTTAATAGAACATTTATTCGCTATTTTTTAAAGTTTATTCTTAAAATCAATAATAACGCAGCATTTCAAAAGTTAATAGAAGACTCACCACTTTCGCCTATTTATGACGAAATTCATCTAAGTCTTTCATCAAAGGAGGCATGCATATTGATTATCCTTTTAATTTAAACAGTTTATATTCCTATTTATTGATCAAATTTGAATGGATTGGCATTATTTAAATAATTTTCTTAATCAAAGTGATGCTACAAAATAGGATGAAATAATTTTCAAAGATTATTTGAACGCAATCCTTGTAATTTCCATTTGCCTAGCAGTTCTTAGTGAAAATTTCAGAATTTTATAATCTTTTAAATTGAGATCACGTAAAATGATGACTGAAATTATTTTCTATTTTGCAAATGGAAACACCAGTGAATTTCATTTTATCAGTGAATCGAGCATAGTCGATAGAAAGATATGATAAATGAATCAACAATAGTAATTTTAAAGGCAAGGGGATCACTTAACAATATTTAATTGTTATTGATGATACAATCACTGAAGATGTGAGAAAGGGACTATTATCTTCCTCCATCCCTGATGGTTCTTAGGTAAATGTCTTGAGATCATCTCGGCCAGCCATACGATGTTCCTTATTTACTAAATAACATCGTTTATACCTGCTATTTCAGCTTTATGTAGCCATAAAACACAGCTACTTGGTTGCACTGGTCGAATGATAACGCATAACGCTTGCATTCTTAGTCATACATAATATCGTCCAGTGATTTCTGGGCTGCAGAGAAATCCTATTTCTTGGAAGGATCAGGAGACTAGTTGATTATCTCTGCATATCCTGCCACTGACTTTACAGCTTCTTTAAGTTGTTCGAGAGTAGTTGCATTAAGAAGACTAGTTTTGGCATCGGGATATAAGTATCCTAGAGCTGGGCAAAGCTTTTTTCGGGCTTAAAGTATTTTAGCGCTGGTATTTAGTTCCCGATTACCAATGGAGTTATAAATGACTTGAATAGTCTTGAAATCAGCCTAAAATTTGATCAGATCCTTCATCATGTCCTCTGATGTGGGGTTGAGTTTTTCCTCGCAAAATTGATAGAAGTCCTAAAGCCACAGCTTCTTAAGTGATGTGCGTATATACTCTGGTTTTAGTTATTTAAACAAATTTTGAACTTCATTCATTGTACGAGAGTCACCTCCTTCCTTTTTCATCTCCTCTTCCAAAAATTTCATGAAATACGGGCCCACAGGTGTATCAATGAGCACATCACGATACAATCCTGAATAATCGTCGCCCTAGAGCACTTTAATATTCCTAATTTATGGGAAATAGCCCAATGGATCGATGTTGTTCATGAGGAGTTCGATATCCACTTTATTTTTTAGACCCTCGATGATGTTCACCACGTTGTCCAGCTGGTATCGAATGGATATCATGTCCAAAAAATCAACCAGGAAGCCTGTGGAATTGCATTGTACATATTCGATCTCGTCAGCCAACTTTCTTTTTAGCTTTGATCGCATAAACGAGACCGAAACGTTTGGGTTCTCACTGATTAAGTAAGATCCATAGTCTGTGTCCTCTAAAAACTATGTTAGGCCATATGTACAGATTTGAGTTCGTCAAGAGAGGAGCAGTTTTTGATCTGAGTGTACTGCGTATCAGTGAAAAAGGAAGAGCGAAATCCTCGAATAATGGCTTAAGCATAAGCATTTTCGATGGCAAAGGTAGACATCTCCATTTCGCCGAATTAATTGATTTTTTAATATCAAATAATCCTATCAGTCAGAATATACAGTTATTGATTGAGGAAGAACAACAGAAGTAAATTCTTAAAGCTATCAATTAACTTATTCAAATCGGAAAATTAAATATGTTTATCAGTGCTTATTTAAGAGTAAGATAGACGGTTATTATTATCAGGTATTGAGGATAAGAAACGAGACCATATTAAGATTGTTACTACCCTTGCCGAGAACCTTAGCTTTCAGAACCTCAACTGAGACTTTGCCTTGGCCTGATTCGTCAAACTCTCTCATTGCCATATTGGCAAAGTACTAATTTAGTTCGGGTACTGGCCGATCAAAAATCTTTTGAAGACTATTCCCGATCATTAGAGATATTTGGTGATGACTGAGGTAGCCATCGTCAAAGGAACTAATTCCTTTGAGGATGGCAGATAATTTCTCCTCTGGTGTTTTTCTTAAGCTAATGCTTATAATTTTAATAAACTGCTCCCAGTTGATGAAATCTCCAAAATGGCAGATATTCTTAATTAGTTCATCTCCTGGATTCATATCCAATCCTTTCAACCCCACTTAAAATGTTTCTCGATCAATCCCTTTCTCCATGATCTCTTCCATGGTTGTCTCGTTTGGATTTCGCATCAGTGCTACTTTCTCAAAAGATTTGTATAGATTATACAAATTGTAAATTTAAAATCGATTTAACCCGTACTTTTAAATTAGATAGGGAATATTTTGAGTACTTAGCAATGTGTTCTTTTTGTCTAAATGCACCAACAGATCTTTCTTGGTGAATGAACTCTAGGGTACTATAATTCTTTTAGTTTTAGGTTATTTAATTATCTACTTGGCAAGTTCTTCTCTTCGAACATACTCCATCATTAGCTCAATCCTTTGCGGGATGAATTTATGGCGATTAACTGTTGTTGGTATCCCCTCTATCTTATCATTGGCTTCAGCCAGTAATTTGCGGTTGACAATTTCATTAGGATAGTGGTTTAATGATTAAAATAATGGATTTTTATTATTTTAACTATCAATACTACTGCGGTTGTTTTGGGAAGCAAATCTTTAATCGTACCACTTTGTAAACTCGCTAGGCTTTTATTTTCTTTGTTAGAGCTTGAAATTAGGATTGTCTGCTAAGTTTCTTGCGTACTATTTGGCATCTTTTATCCTTTGCCAATCATACATATTTTCCTATGTTTCCTCATTATCATTGGTATTACTTTATTACTTATGGTTACTCAAAATGGCATTAAATTTTAGCACGGCTGCCTCTATACTCGTGGCCAGCGAAATAATTCGATCGTGAAGATCAAAATTAAAATGCAGCTTGGGAGAGGAATCCACTATAAGCACGTATAACTGACCTTTTACAAGTTATTCATATCTATGAATGGGAACTCCGTTCAGATGAAAGTAATAGAGCTCTTTCTCAAGCCTACCAAATTATTTCATTTGCCTCTTTACTTGATTTGTTATTTCTTTCAGTTAATGGCTGCTGTGGCTGGGTTTGCTACATGGACAGTACTAAACAAAGAAATGACTTGCTTTATAGCGCAAGCCCATTCTCCTAATCGTTATCAAACCCAATATTTTCTTGTTATTAATTTGAGCATCCTCCATTCGTTTGTAGAGCTGTTCTTCATTTACCCCAAATTTTACCAAAGAACTCTTCGTCTATTTCTCATTGGAGTGCAGATAAACGTAGGATTTTAATTTTTTATCACTATTTGCAGTTTTACAATTTGCAGTCGAAACAGTTCTTACGAGTTAATTTCGACTAAAACCTTCCCGAACCGTGAAGGATGAGATTTTTCTTTATTTAGAGGGCAAAGCAGATAGAATACTTTTTTTTTAGCAATAACTAACTCTGGGATATTAAGTCTGTATTTTAATTTATGTCTAAGGCCGGAACCCTCGTTGGGTCAACCATTACCATTTCACTGGTTGCTATTATTTAGTAGAACCATTGATGAGAATAAACCCCGAATGACTTTGATGACGGCGAATGTTTGTGTGATTATTCATGATTAAAATTATTATAATATCCTCGAATACAATGATTGATGATGTTTATATTCTAAACTCAAAGATGAATGCACAAGTAGACATAGTGAAAGGATAGTATACTGTCAAAATTCAATGGAATTTAAAGCAGACCTAATCAACTTCTGAAGGGGGCAAGACTGGACCTCCTGACATCCTTCACTTCTTGCTCCTTATCTTTCACTCTCTTACGCAGTGATTCGATTTAAGCGAACAAAACAACGAACAAAGCCAGATGCTCTTGAATACGCTTCACCAAAGCGGCTTCGTCACTGAATCTCAGCTTAATTTCGCCAAGATCTTCCTCTTTCTCCTCGACCAACACAGACAAACGATCAATTTAGGCATTCAACACTTTTATCTAAATAAATAAACTGTTACCTTATCCTCTGTAAAGTTCGAACTCTTAAACTTGCTTTCAAACTCATAGTTATTTTGCTTGAGAGTTTGATTTTCTTTTCTGAGTTCCTGAATGATACTGTTAAGTTTTTCGAATTAAACTGAGATTTTGGTGAATCTGAATAGCATAAAAGTTACTTAGTTTAATATTCGATAAGTTTCTTCTTTGATCCTTAGTTTTAATTTTCAGCACTACTTGAGTTATTTCGTAATCTTTGAATTTCAGCTGAAAGAAGAATTATTTTCTCTTCAAAGTCAAGGCAACGAACTTTGTATCTTAAAGTCTCCTCTAGTTGCTTTTTCAATTGTTCGTTCTCATTGCAGGTTATTTTCAACTCATTGTTTAGCTTGTTGATGGTTCCAGCTGACAATCTCAGGTTTTACTGAGCTCCTCTCATTTCTTCACCTAGGGCATTGGTTTCAGACATTAATTTTTGTATTTTAATCCTGTAGGTCTATGTCTATTGGTTGTTTTCAACAATTTTCTGTTTGTACTCGTTAAGTTATCTGGCTAGCTTGGCTTGCGTGGCACTAGACAACCTTAATGATTCCTGTGCGTTCTTAACTTATTCTCCCAAATTGCTGTTCTCACTGACTAACTTGTTCATCTTTCCTTTCAATAAATCATTTTATTGATTGTTTTGCTCGATTCGCAACTTGTATTAGTTGAGCTCCTTCACCATCTTCGCATTCTGGTTAGCGGAAAGTCTCAAGTTTTATTGAGCCGATCTCATTTCTTATTCCATTGAATAGTTTTCATTAGCCAGCTTTTTGATCTTTTATTGAAGAGAGCCAATAGAACGATTGGTTTCATCAATTTCCTGAAGTCTACGACCCATATTGTTCACTTCTCCGTTTTTCTTTTCGAGGATTGAGTTAAGCCTTTCAATTTATTGAGAATATAGAGCTACTTTAGACTCGTATTCTGAAATTTTGGTGACAGTAACATCTTGAGATTTTCTTCTAAATTCTTCCAGAGACAGCTTGTACTCTTCGGTTTATCCTCTAAGTTTATTAATTTGATTATTTGAGAGTCGAATTTGCTCTTGTCCGTTTCTTAACTAATCAAAAAGTCCTTCTTTTTCACCAGTAGCTCTTCTTAACTGTTCACTAAGTGACTTCAGCTGCCTGGACATTGCTTCAGCTTCGACTTCTCCTTCTTTCAAGACCTTGATCTCAATATTTTTCTTATCAATAATGGCATTCAATCGTTCAATTTCCTGTGAAAGAGCAGAAAGCTTATTTTCATATTCTGGAATCTTCTTGTTAACAGTTCCAGCATCTTGCAGTCTTCGCTTAAGTTATTCATTTTAATTGCAAGTAATTTTCAATTAATTATTAAGCTTGGTAATTGTGCCTGCAGAAAGTCTAAGATTTTATTGAGCCCCACGCATTTAATCTCCAAGTGATGAGTTTTCGGCCATGAGCTTTTGCATTTTAATTTTGTAAGTCTCTGACTCTTTGTTATTCACAATAATCTGTTCACGATATTGGTTCAATTCAGCGTTCAATTTAGATTGGGTAGCACTTGACAATCTCAAAGTTTCTTGAACATTTCTAACCTCATCATTCAGCGAAGAGTTTTCACTCAATATCTTTTGAATCTTCTGCTTCAAAGCATTATTTTATTGACTGTTTTGCTCAATTCTCATCTTATATTCATTTAATTCCTGGTTTATTTTGGCGTTCTGATTGGCAGACAATCTTAAATTATCTTGTGCAGATCTGACCTCATTTTACATTGAGCTGTTTTAAGTCACAAGACGAGTTATCTTTTCTTGCAGGGAACCAATACTTTTATTCATTATGTCAATTTATGTCAGTTTACGATTTAAGTTGTTCACGTCTCCGTTCTTCTTGTCAAGAATAGCAGTTAGCCTCTACACTTATTGAGATAGGAGGGCAATTTTATTCTCATACTCAGCTATCTTACGATTCGAATTTAGAAGTTCTTGAATCTTTCTTTTCATTTCGTCATTTTCGCCACAGACAGTTTTGAACTCATTCTGCAGCTTGCTCATCGTGCCGGCTGAGAGTCTTAGGTTTTATTGGGAAACTCTGACCTCTTCTCCGAGACTTGTGTTTTCGCTCATCAGTTTCTGGATTCTGATCTTGTAGCTGTCGAACTCTTGACTGTTGACTCCGAGCCTGTTTTTGTACTCGTTGAGCTCCGAAGTCAGCTTGGAG
>Ga0302186_10000526_pt1 | contig 34140 bp, 27 predicted proteins | sample II_Bog_E1_2_FD_198782 | JGI IMG/M metagenome (GOLD analysis project Ga0302186, IMG submission 198782) | Peat permafrost microbial communities from Stordalen Mire near Abisko, Sweden - II_Bog_E1_1 | ecosystem: Environmental > Terrestrial > Soil > Wetlands > Peat | place: Sweden: Abisko... | reverse complement strand
TCCGTTAGATGATAACTAACAACATTTGGGTTTACTCATGATAGTAGACAAACTTCATCTCAGGCTCTTCCTCTTCTTCTGGTGAAATTACTGAAATCTGTCGGATAAGCTGCCCATCCTCCGTCTTGTACTAATACACTGTTCCGCGTGAGGAGGCCACATAGAACCTACGCGAATCTTTCATAGTCATGTGCGTAAACTCCTCATCTGAAGGTGGAGTTATAACAGCCACAATAATAATTTTGTTCACATCGATTATTCTAACTTATTGAGCTGTTATAACAATAAAGAAGGCATAGTAACGACTAAATTCAAGTCCAATTAGCTTGGGAATAGAGTCATTTTGCGTTAATCCGCTATGGCTGCCTTAGAGAGATAGAGTATTGTCACCCTGCAAGTCAATTTTTGAATTTGTTCGCATTCGATAGAAGTGCAGTAGTTTGAAGTAGAAGATTAGGTAAGGTTTGGATCGTAAAGCAAATAGATTGGGTATCTCTTATTCGACGAGAAAACTTTGCAAGCACTCGAATTTGTCTGTGTTCCATACCCGAATGGCTCGTTTATCGTCAACTGAAACTAACTCACCACACCAACAAAACTGGCATTCAAGCACGAGACCCATATGTCCTCTAAGTTATCCCGCGAATGGTTTACTGAGCGACAGCGAAGGCAGCCATAAATAAATTTCATTTGTAAACATCCAGCAAGCGATGCAAGATATAATTCCTCGATTATGCGTAGCCATTCCCTTTACTCCTTTCTGTTCACCACCCCAGCCCACCTCTTTGCTTGCATTCAGTTATATAATTAATTTGCCAGAACCACCCTGCCAAAGCCGTATCAGTCCATCCAAAGAGCTGGTACACAGCGCAAGTGGATTAGATATTTCGCTAATGCCCGTCAATGGCTCATAGTGTGGCCTGAAGACAGTCTTCCGCTCGATGAAGGCAGTTTTGGGAGAGGGAAACATCTGGAGAGTGCTATTAACGCTTTACAGGCACCAAAGGCGGTGCATTGGCAAATATTTGATATCCACTTCCGTCCCTGAGGAACGGATCACACCCTGATTCTTTTGCATTTCACTCTACTCGATGAAGCACAGGTTTCGATTTGCCAACAGCACGCCAAACAGTCGTTCCTGCTCGGAGTAATCCAAAGAAAGCACCTTATCAGCATCAATGCTGTGAATTCTAAATGAACCTATTTCTTGTTCGCTCTCATCTTCTTCTTTCTCTTTATCCTCTTCGCTTCTGTGAATGCTGATAAAACTGAGTTGATTATGACAAGTGAGAATTCCCAGCAATCCCATTCGCTGCATTTCCACTATTTTTTTGATCGGATGCTTGCGATACTTAACCTGCTCTCTGAACGCAGGAAAGAGAACCTTTCGATCGCGAGCATAAGAACTATCTTTGGAAGACGATGGAGCGCTGAGCCACGCTGCTTCAGACAGATATTCTAGAAGTTATCCCCATTCAATTGTGTTGCTATTATCGATATCAATTTCTTCGAAAAGTTTAACAAGTTCATAATAGACAAGATAGCCATCTTCACCTTCTCCGGCGGTTGCCTACTTCAACAGCCAAATAAATTTTTATAGGTCTATGCGGTTGTTGTGCAGTCCGAACTAAAGTTTGATGCTGTCGATGGATTCATTATTCAGTGACAAGGCCACATTACGCATGTCGTAGCGATATTTAGGGTTTACCTCGAGTTTTGGTTTACTGCGTAACAAACGCAATAGAGCCGAGTACTACGCCTGCAATTTAGGCATTAGGGACGTTATAATAGGGATTATTCACAGATAACATTTTAAATCATTATAGAATGAATCTAGGCCTGGCATTTGCTTTGAATCTAGCACAACAGATGGAATTGTATTTCAACTTACATCTGTTGGAGCCATACAATTTTTAATATTGAGCAAGGACTATGAATTCAATTGAATTATAAACTATTGAAAGGCGTCAAATGAGATCTATTGTTGCAATATTTTAATATGGTGTTGTATCCTTCCCATTTCATTTGGCTTCAAAATATAATTGGTTTTTTGACTAATATGCTACCATTTTTTTACTTCCAAGTTATACGTTGTAAAACAACATAAATTCTTGTTGAAGATCATAATCAAGTATAAATTTTATTAATCGCTGAATGCTGCCCCGCCTCAACAAATAACGTCAGTAGTTAGAGAAAGAGTAAAGAATTCATTTATGCTAGAGGCTATAAGGTTATTGCTCCTGAGAATGGCACCATCTGGAATATCTTCATCGCAGGCCCATAGACCACTCCCTTCGAGGGAGGACAGTTTGAAATCTAGTTCAAACTCGACAACTTTCCATTCAAAGGACCAGTCGTCTCTTTCAAGACCAAGATCTATCACCCTAATGTCAGCGCTAATGGAGAAATTTGTGCTGATATGTTGGAGACCAGCGATAAGTGGGCCCCTACCAAGAAATTGGTAAAGGTGATGGAAAAAATAAAATCATTAATGGTAGTCCCCAATTTGTAAACCCCCATGAATGCTGAAGCTGCAGATGACTTTAAAAAGGGAAGTTGGGCCAAGAAAGCCAAAGAAACCACTGCGTCATACGCTAAATGAAATGATGTTGGTCTCAATATCTATAATTTATCAATTCTCTTCCGAGTCGAGTGGGAAGACACCCGAAAGGCATGAGACTAAATTCTTCAACTAAATTTGTCAAGATACGTTACTTAAACAAGCACATACTATCATTAAACTACTATCTTATTGGATAGCATTTAAAACAAATTGTCCGAACATCATATGATGAATTAAATAAACATCAATTGTGCAGCTTTTGCTCCAACGCAGTCAAAACTAACTTAGAAAGAGATTTAGATTCGATGTCACTGCGTTAAAGAATTGGTACTCATTGTAGGTGATACTCTGCCTTAGAGTCGAAATAATGTCATGGAGCTATTAGAATTAGAAATAGATTCGGCCTGATTGTTTTGGAGGAGGGCTTAATCTTGGATACAACTATTCAGGCTCTTTGGAAGTACTCTATTTCCTTGGAGTATGAACATACGGCGAAACTTCCCTATCTTTTGTTTTTATTGGCTCTTCTATGTTTTGAGGAGAGTTTCCTCCCAAATTTCTGAGATTATCACAGACCTGCCAGCCCAGTGTGACAAGTCCAGCAAGGTCTTATCCCTCCATCTGTGGGTATTTCTGATAGATTTGCAATATTTCATTGGCAGTCTCTCTCGTCAGTACCAGACTACGCATGTAGATAAACATAGCTAAGCACATAGCATCTACAAACTAAAATTGATGCTTATTTTTAGAGTTGGGAGACTCATATGCATCAAGGAAGATAGAATCCCAAACTGAAAGAGAGTTTACAAGGCCAAATTATCTTGTATGCAAGCATCGAATCCACCTCAATAAAAAGGTTTTAGTTTTAACATCCTGCAGTTTGATAATTCGGAACAATTCGAGATCTAGAGCCTTGAGTTTTTGATCCTGAATCTGAATGATACGTTGGAGAATGGGTGAATTATTCTTTGAATTCGGGTTTACTAACCCCTTGACATCACTGTCCAAATTTTATTTGAACATTTATTTTTGAATATCCATAATACGCTCAAAGATTAAATAGACGTCAGCCTCGGCATATTGCACGCTATTCAGTAAGGCATACTGCTCTTAAACTCTAAGTTAAGAAGATAGTACTCGTTACTAGGAATAAACTGGCTAGGCAGTGCTTCCTGAAAATAGACATAAACCACTGATGCAAGTAGTTCGTTGATTCCCTGCTTATAGGATACATCTGGATTGACTCTACACCAAACAAACAGCACATCAGTTAGTAATTTGAGAATACTGGCTTGTTGGAAGAAAGGTAGCTATTGGTAAGTCCGATCGACATCCTTCTTGATCTATTCACGCAGAAAAGCCTACGATTCCTACGTTATGAAGCAGGTACCGGCTATTTTTTGTCAGGCTTTGCCATAGCCTTCATAAGTGGATTTCGAGGCATCAAGGGCATTGACTGAGGAGATTACTTGATTGGTGATGATTTTATCCCTGTTTTGGCTTCGTCTTTTAGCGTATACCAACGCTTTCGGGCTGACTCTAACTGTTCTTTTTTCTACTTCCAGCTTCCAACGATTGGGATGACCTCCAACAGCATCCTCCAAACATTAAACCTTGGGAGTCCTTCGCTTTTGGATTATCTGATGCGCTGGAAGAGTTCAGGTTGATATTGTTCGGACTCGAGGATATATCTTTGGAAGCACTGGAGATCGACAGTCCTTTTCACAAGCTTGAAAGCGTGTTGAAACTTGTCTTCCATCAAAATATCAGATCAATTATTATTAGCATTTTACTTCATAATTGATTTGCCTTCTTAAGGGAACGAACTTTATTGGAGATTGAAGAGGAAAGAGAGGGTACAAATAAATAAATATGTGTGCAATTTGGTTTGAATTCATCATCATCACAAATTCGATTATTGAAAGAGGTATTTCGTTTGCCGAGGGCGGAGGGAAAGGAAACTCAAAATTGAACTTTTGCTGCGGGCTCTTGATTCGTGAGTCAAGGGAGGGTGCATTTTGGATGGGCTGATATTTTATGGGTTGTCGAGGTGGAGGGGGAGCTGTTGGCTGGAATAGAATTTGAGGGGTCTGTATGAGAGTAGAAGATACTTGCTGCGGGGTGGGCTGGGAGGTAGTCTATCATAAAGATATTCAAGTTAGCTCATGCTCCCCAATGTCCTATAAATATAACCTAGTTCAGAATATCCCTCTAATTAAGTCAAAATCATTTATATTAATTAGGGCTTATGGCCTATCGCAGTTTTATTGATATTCCTTTCATCTGATGTTGTCTCATTATAGTTTAATTAGAAAAGATCTCATGTGGCTAAAAAACCTATTTAGGAGAGATAGTCGAAGGGAAAGTGTGCCTGAGGCCGAGACAAGTGTACCGATGGAGGAGGAAGAGGAGGGGGACAGTAAGATACAAACTGTTTCACAGGAAGAGGTCGATCTCAGATATGCTCAGATAAGAATCATTAAGATCAAAAGCTTAAATCTTCCCCACAACGAAATTCACTTCTCAGAGTCTGTGTTTCTATCAGAGCGGAAATTGCTGTCGGCTCGATCTAAATCTAATGGCGAATGGTCTAATATTGAGTTGATAATAAGCGATAGGCAGCTCTTAATTATCCCAAACATCTTTTCTGTCCAGAGTAAACACTCCCTCAATACTAACATCCTTCATATATATTTGGGGATGATCTAATCGTTAGAATACATCGAGCCAAAAAAGTAAACGCCTCGCTTGTAGTTCACTTTAAAAGACAATCGCGTATTCATGCTACAGTCTGTGGTTGCTGATAAACTGAAAGAAGTTGAAAGATTAGTCAGGTAATTTGGATTTCCCAATGGAATAAATAAGTTTTATGCCTTTAAGTATGGCAAAAGTACATTGCAATCTATGTAGTTCAGAAAAAGATCGATGGATGGAAACTTTATAACTATGAGAAGGAAATGCGCAGACAGCAAGTATGGAAATATACGTACAACTCTAAAAAAGATTGTACTAAAGCTAATCATCATGCCTATCAGTTAGTCGACAACTCTTCTTTCGAGTTATCACCAACTTATCCCGAATTGTTTATTGTCCCTATTGGTATGGCTCAAAACGATATCGTTAAATGCTCCAAGTTTAGAACCAAGGAGAGACTGCCAATTCTGACCTATTTGTTCTAATACTAACGATAATGTTTTTCAAGTTTGTTTCGCTGCAGTCAAACCAAAGGAGGCATCCTGACCAATCGCTGTCAGTAGGACTAGCAGATGATTGTTTAAATCGCAGAATCTACCAAACTAATTTCCAAACATGCTAAATCGACCACCAACGTAAACTGTAAAATATACGATGCTCGTGGTTTTTACGCAGCTCTGGGAAACAAACTCTCCGGCAAAGGTTTTTAAAACTAGCAAAACTATAACTGCTAATTGGTGTTTTTAAATATTCCTAATATCCACGCTGTGCGTGATAGTTTCAATCGAATCAGGAGCTATGATCCTGGAAGACAAGAGTTTATTGTCGTGTTGGGCGAATCTGGATGGATAGATTATCTTTACCTTATTCTTAGTGGAGCAAAGTCGATGGCCAAGACAATGAGAAGTGGCACGAACGTCATTGTTCATTGCAGTGACGGATGGGATAGAACAACTCAGCTATCATGTCTCACTCAACTGATTCTCTAGCCCTACTATAGAACATTTTAAGGTTTTGCAGTCTTGATCTAAAAGGATTGGAGACACTGCGGGCATAAATTCAGGGTGCGCTCTGGTCAGTACCATCATACCGATTACCACCCGCATTAAAAATCACCAATTTTCATTCAATTTCTCGATTGTGTGCTTCAGATTATGAGCTAGTTTCCTCTGTCCTTCGAGTTCAACCTAAATCTCTTGACTTACTTGTCGACCGCCTACCAAAGCAATACCTATGGTACTTTTCTTACCAATAGTATTCGATAGGGTCGTTAGATTGAATTATAGCGGTAAACTGTGTCGGTTTGGAGTGATATATTTGAGGATAGATAGAAGTATATCAATCAACTCTACCGCAACGACGGACCACAAGTTTTGGACATTTCAGTCGACAGTAAGAATTTCGTGATTTGGAAGGAATTTTTTACTGACGAACAATCATTAAAAGAGGAGTAGATGCTAATCTTTAAAAAGGAAATGGAGATCAACAGTAACCTCAAAGAGCAGTTGACAAGATTAACTGAATAAGCTGCTTAATTAAAGGCGGAGATCAGTTTAAAGAGGGGCAAGTCTGTAAATTGACCTGTTATTGTTTATGCTCTTTTAATACATCCAATTTCGATTGTAATTCAATTATATTCTATGTTCCAAAAGTAAAATCAGGTACCCCATAAACAGGGTGCCTTTTATCAGCTCAACCTCAACAAAAATAATGGTCCTTTTCTGAGTAAGGACATTATGTTTACCAACCCTCGCAGTACCACCCTCATCACTAATCCTGATATTTTGAGAGAACATCAAAAAATAGCAGAAACACTGACTAGACTACAGAGAACTGTGGAGATGCGCACCTGTGAGGAAAGCAATACTGACAATTTTGTAAGCACTGTCATTGGGTGTGAGGTAATTTGAGTGATATATAGGAGGAGCTAGCTCGTAGTAGAAAACTGTCACAAGATCTACAACTCGAATAAAACAAACTAAGGCGAGACTTTTAGCAGTTGCAGGAGCGCATAATTCTTTCCAACAATCAGCTCGTCGAATCTGCAGCTCCCTTCCTTAAAAACATGCTAAAAAAGGTGAAAGACGCCAATCAGCTAGATAAAGCCCAATACTATACCATTTTCAAGTATTTGTGTGTTCATGAAGGTAACTTCAGTAAATGTAAATGGAGAAGCGAGCTTTAGAGCATATAGTCCTTAGCTGCAAAATGCGAATAGATGATTTAGAAAAGAGTTTTGGAGTTGATAGCGGCAAAATAGCAAATGTAACGCCAAAGGGTTCATCAAAGTCTAATAATTTTTTCACTTCATATTGATTATTGTTATTTATTAAATACTTAAATAGGGGATCAATTAATGATTTTGGTTTTTTATTATTATATATATATTTGCCTTGGAAATATAGTAAATTGATAGTCAGGAATGAACTTTGATGGCTCAAGCCAATGAACTGAGGCAAATATGTAAAATAAATGGTAAAAGTATGGGATACAACTTGTTGCATTTGCAAAGCCATCCACACTTTAATAATATCTGTTTTCTTGATTTTCACACAATTAAAACATAGTTAAATATCAATGAGTGTTTAAGGACAGTAGTTACCGTACTTATTGACAGGTTCTTTTTCGATGCAGCTTTTACAGATCTCTCTGCACTTCTCCATATCTGTTGACCAGTTTTTTTATTGTTTATTTACACTAACCGCAGCTTGCTGATGTTTTGCATTTGCTACTATCACAGTAATTTGCAAATTTTATCTAAATTATTTGCTGTTTACCTTTACGCTTAATTTGGGTTCGACTCCCTCTCGTTTTTCATAAAAATCTTTTTATGATATTTAAAGCACATCTTCTTTATTGAGGGCATTTAGACTAAGTGTATTAAAGCCTAGAGTAAGCTCATGGATCCTTTTCATAGTTTTATAGCTGTAAATCACAATTTTCACATCTCCATAAACCAGCACTGGCTAATGGAAATATTTGGTTTCAGGTTTTTAATCATAGTAGTGTCTACCAATGCCTCTCCGAAGAGGACTGTTAAGACTGAGATAATACTATGAGACTTCCGTTTCAATGGAATGAGAGTAGGCCAATTAAAAATCATTGTAGCGACTCTAATTCCATATTTAAAACAGAGGAATGAAGGATTATTCTGGCTATATGGTCAGCCATTCTAGCATCTTGACTGGTGGAGCATCAATAGCAACTTATTTATAAATCTGAAGCATTTATTGGCAGAAATAAGGATGAGCTAATACGATCCCATTACTAAATGCTGCTAGTTGTTTGATTTCTCCTTAATTCTTCGGATCTTTTACATTTAAAGTACACATCTAAATATAGCATTTAATCATCACTAGTGCATACTCCTGCATTTGTCTGTTGGCCACACACAAAAATACCGTATTTGCTATATTTATCCTAAGAAAAGTATCAATCTGCGTTAGTATCCTCACAGCCTCACTGAGAGAAAAGGGCACTCCTCGCCATTTGAAAGCCGATTCTTTGTCTGCTGGGAGTATCACATTGGTCAAATTAAAAAGATGAAAATACCCCTTGTGCCTCTTATCGATAAGAATATTTAAATTCTGAAGATCGATGATGGCATTAAGAATGACCACTGCGATTCTGGGAGTGATATATTGGGGTTTCATAACGTTATAATACTTTTGATAATTATTAATTTTTGTTTTCATAAATAAAATCATGAAATAGTCGACTTGCGCTTTAATTCGACGTCATTGCATTGGTGGATCATTCATATACATATACGAATCAGTAGATACCATTTCAATAGATTCATTTTCCGGATCGTCCTCAGCAAGTTAGATATCGTGTATGGTAATTGTTTTTATTTGGATGTTACTGACCGATTGCCCAACGTGTTTTAATTTGGCAAAAGGATGCGATCGTTGACGATGATTCATCAAAGAACTTTTTTGTTCGCAAGAACTGCAGAGATAAGACGCTGGGCAGATGAGACACTGAAAGTAAGGTCCTAAAAAATTAGATTATCCGCACTCTAAACAAGTGATTCCGAAGGCAATGCAGATTTATTTTAAATAAGCTGCAGATTCCTTTAGCTATTTCTACAGTTACACCAACTAGGTTTCGATATTTTTCTCTCGGTTGTCCTGGGTACCCTCCTTGCTCCTGTTGCTCTATGATTTTTTGTAACTTTAGATTTATCTGTTCGTTTTATTAACTGAATAATCTCCATTCTCCCTCTGATATATTATCGATTACGTGACATGTTAATCATATCTCATCTAATTTTCCACATTATTTGCACTGCTAACTATTTCTTACTTTAATGACACGGCTTAAAATACTTTTTTCTTCTTTTTCATATTTGTTGCTGGCTCCTTACTGGGCTACACAAAATTCATATTTTTCTCTCGGGTGTATTTATCTTTATTTATTGCGACTTTCTCAACTTAATTTGCTTTTTATTTTTATACAAAAACTATTGGTAATGGCTGACTCAAGCCTCGACTTGTTTGTTTTTTATTGTCCTAATTGACTTCATTGAAATTTTCCTCTGATTTATCTGTCGAACTGCTCTCCTGTGAGCCTTGACCTTTTAAAGCTTTTGCTTTTTTTGCATAATCATAAAAGAATTGTTTGTTTTAGTCAATTACGTTTACTTTACATCTCAAGTCCTTCGCATCCTTTAATATGAATTTAAAGGCTTAATCACGATCGACATCATCATCTATTTTGATTAAATTCTCATTCTTTACAAAGCTTAGCAGTAACTTGGCCCTTCCATCGTATCTCTCCTTAACGGTATCGTAAAATTTAGAGAAGGTAAGAGTGCTGCGTTGGAAAGTCCTCGATTTATTGATTTGTTTGTCCTCACAATAGATGATAGTTGCCTTAATGCTATCCTCAGCTGGTGGTTTTTACCCTTTCATACTTAATGTTTAACAAAATTTGACATAATATTAAGATAACTGGTGAATCAAAAATAAAACTACCCATTGTTTATCATGATTAAATGAAATAAATTAAAGATAAATGACATACATCAGGTTTCGACTAAATTATTATGGCTTAACCGAATAAGTGATGACCTTAAGATAATGATGCGTGGAGTTTTCCCCCCGTTTAAATCAATAATAGGATTAAAATCACAATGGTTATGATACTTTAATCAATCATGGTTTGTCTTGTCTTGATTAATCAATAAAACCATTAGTTAATAATTGCAGTGTAATTCATGACATAACTGTCCGTGTTTCTACGCCATGCCAAACGCAGCAACAAGAAGGAGCTGGATCTGTCTAAACGAGAATTGAACTTCATCCCGAAAGATGTATTCACCATTCGCACACTCGAATAACTCAACCTTTCTGATAACAAAATCACCAACATCGAACCTGCCATTGCTGAACTCTTCCGACTTAAAGTACTCAATCTCGAAAAAAATTCACTTTCTGAACTGCCTGAAGAGATACAGCAACTACCAAAATTGACTGTGTTAGCGTTGAAGGGCAACCCCCTCTCCGCCAAGTTTTAGGTGTTGTTGGGAATAAAGTTCAACGATAATCTTCAAGATATTCTGCATGAACTGTTCGAAACTGGAGGAAATTTAAAGATAAGCGGGACAAGCAAGAAATCAGAAACACCCTCATGGCTTATCTAATCAGAAGAACGTGGAGCACTTAGTGAAGAGAAGGAGAAAGAAATTGCATGGGATACCAGCATCTTTCGGCAGGAAAAACCATCGACGGCTAACAAGACTTTCTATGGGCGCAGAGCCAATAAGGAAGTCGTAGTTTAAGTTGAGCCCTAACGATAAGCCATTAATGGTGTGCTTGTGTTGCGTCCAAACGACCTTTAAATAGATTAACAGATTTCAATGGGTGGGTTTAGCACAATTCATCGCGGTCGCTACTTCTAGCTGTAGGTGGCCATAAAGAAGGTGTTCAACCCAAACATAAGCTAGTAGTTGCTCGCAGAATTCAATAATGAAGTAGGGATGTTGGCAAAATACAGGCACCCAAATATTGTACTGATGATTGGTGCTATTACGACTCCACCACAATTGTGCTTAGTTATGGAACTAGTGCCTGGTACACTTTACGACCTACTCCATCGTAGGAAAACCAATCTTAATGAAGGAGATAAACGGAGAATAGCAGTTCAATTAGTCGGAGTGATAAGCTATTTGCATCGTCATGGCATTGTGCATCGCGACATAAAATCTCATAACATCCTGATTGACAAAAACTATAATATCAAAATATGTGATTTTGGATTAGCTCGTCATAAGGTACTCCTAAGTTAACCTAGTCTCAACTGAACAGTGGACCAATGCAATTCAGTGGCACACCCACATATATGGCTCAGTAATTGTTTCAAAAACGAGCCTATAATGAATCTGTTGATGTATTTGCTCTTGGCACACTACTTTATGAGCTTTATGCTGGAGAAGTTCCCTATCAAGGATTAGACCCTGCCGATATCAAAGACCGTATCCTTAAGGACAGTAATCTCCCCTTTAAAGTCAATGTGAAAAAGTCCATAAGTGAAATAAGTACTCTTACTTTTATTTAGTCAATCGATGCAGAGCAACTCAGTCTGAGGACCGTCCGACCAGTGCAGATCTCGTGAAGTTTAGTGATTGGTGACTTTGTGTGGAAGAATTATACTTGATATAAAGATGTATGAATAGGTATTGGGTATGTGCGATAAGTTTTATATTTAATTTCGATGAGCGGTTTTTGGAATTCACCGGCCTGGACAATGGCCAAACGAGCAACTAAATGTATCAATACTTTCATGTAGCCATGAAGAAGATTGGAGTTCCTAATCCAGGACCAGGTAACTATAGCTCTGCTCTTAATATTGGTAAACATACGCCATCTTGGAAGTAACTCTTCTGCCATATAGAATTGGCACAGCTTTGAGAAACGAGGATAAGTTATAGGAGAACCCTGGACCTGGCGACTACAACATTGCTTCAGGCAAGTCAGGACCAAAGATAAGTATGGGAAGCAAGCCAAAAGTAATCTCACTCGGAGAGACAAACGTACCAGGTCCAGGAAATTATACTCCATGCACTCAAGGGGTTTATAAAAATATTACTGCGTTCACAATGGGAGCCAAATATGGCTCAAACAAAACGTAAGATCCATAACCTGGACCAGGCACTTATACTTCTGGACTTGAGTTAAAACAAACAGGACCAAAAATTGGCACTTCTAAACGTGGATAAGTTGTAGGAGGAAACTAGTTCCCTGGACCTGGTCAGTATGCTAATAATAGGCCTTTTTCAGCAGGGCCGAAGTATGGCTTTGGAAATCAGGTCAAAAGTTATACTACTCTGGATCAAAAACCAGGCCCTGGGCAGTACTAAGTTGGTGTTGAAGATCAATCTCGAGTCAAGGGATTCACAATCGGTGAGAAATTTGGTAGAAAAGGAGACCAGTATTTGCATCCTGGACCAGGAGCATATGAGATGAGTTTAACAAGGCCACAGTCTGGTACTAAGATAGGCAAGGCTTCAAGAATTCAATACAGTGGTAGTATTGGCCCGGGCCCAGGAGCTTATGAATACCTTTATAAGGGTAAAAGCGCTAATTAGATCCGAATTGGAACCGGCCAACGTAATAGCCAATCTCGTCCTGAAACTCCTGGACCTGGCGCTTACGAGTCATTGAAAAAATCAATGAAAGGTGTCACTATTTCAGGATTCAAGGGCAGAACTCAAATCTAAATGACTCCTGGACCAGGGGCATACTAAATGAAATAAGATCTTAATCGTCCTTGCAGTGCGAAGTAATGAATATTTAAATCAGAATCGGCAAAAGTCAGCGCTCTCACTTAAATTTGAATGATACTCCAGGACCAGGACAGTACTATCCTGCAGAAAACGCAAACTATAAATTTGCCTACTCAAAATAGTTACGGTCTAAGGAGCTAAAAAGCGGATAACCAGGCCCAGGTCGTATATCTTATGATATTTAGAATATTCAATTCCGCCGACAGTGCCTAGTGCCCCCCATTACTTAATTGATCCTAGTGTGTACAAGTCTTATGGCTGATGATTTTTACATTTTCGACTCGTAAAATCCTATTATTAATCTCGATAGCATACTTGTTGCTCTAATGTACAGTAAATAAGTAATAGCAGATTAGAAGATTCTAATCTGTTTGATCTTTAGTTTTGATTGGATTACCTCATTAGGAACTCAATTGAGAGTGGGCTGATGAATAATCTATTATAAATGTTTGGCATGATATTATATTATCATCATATTCAATGAACGAGTTTACCACTGTTCGCATCTAACTGCCATCTCGCAGACCGCATGGGCAGTAGTTAATCTATCGCAAAATACGAAAAATGGGGTTTCCCATGCTTAGTGCTCACAAGAAAGGAGGAATTCTTAACCAAGAAGAAAATAATTTGGTTTTTAGCCGATTTCGGACAGAAAAGGAGGAGACAACCACCAAAATGTATAATTAGTTTCTTGACGTGGCATCGGAACATAATTACAGCGCGCCGATGCTGTCAATTAGAAAAGATAAAAAAGGAGAGATTTCGGCTCCGCCCAGGGAAAGACCACCTAGACTTTTAATAGGGTTTAAAAAGAACGGGTTTCTACCTAAAATACATTCGTAAAAAACTACCCCATAGCACTAGGAGAAGCAAAGTCCATACACTGGATGTGCTAATCGTAAATTCGCCATGGTGATGAATGACGAGCTCGTGACCTTCTACCCCCACAAATTAGCAAAAATTTCAAACCCTTGATAAATTCTTATTCTAGACCCGATCCATTTAAATATCGATAATGTAATGTATTTGTTTTGCTCCCGTCTGATGTCAATGTTGTCAATGTAAATTGTCTTTTTGCCATAATAATTTTAATTATAAAACCAAGGCTAGGAATCTCACATGTCTGGTTTAACTTACTTCGGGTGCTTGGATTTCCGCAATGCCAAATTTCAGGGGTCGATTCGGTAAAATTCAATTGATGGAATTGGAATTTTTCTGGATCATTAGTTTCTGTGGGCGCTTAGTAGTTGGAAGAACTATGTGCCTTCAAATGCTTCCCTCATTGTATATCCGAACCGTGACATCTTCTACGGCAAAATTAAAAATACGAAGCTCAACGAAGTCTGCTGCCTTGTGAAGCCAACAGGAGAAACGTGCTTTTTTAATTTCGTCAACGGAGTCGCAAATAATATTGCTTATGTCTCTGCGGATCAGACCATCATGTAAATTGAGGACAGCGATGGTCGACTCAAAATGGTGGGCAGTAATGATCCAAAAGGCAAAGATTAACTTAAGTGGAAGATAATCAGTGATATTTTAAGAACAACCGTACTCCCTGCACACAAAAGCCCTAAGTCCTACGTGAAAGAGCTAATACAAAAAGATTTTAATGATGTGGTAGAATGTTCAGAGTCCGCAGGAGCAACTTTTGTCGGTTTTAAGAACACTCTTTCCTTGGGAATTAAAATTGACAAGAGTGGAAAAATCAAAAATGTAGGAAACTACGAAATGTTTCCTCGAAATTTATAGTTTGGGCGACGTTATACAGAAGTGAGCAATGGCGTGAAGGTGGAGGAGGGCAAATTTGGTGAAAACGAGCGATTATTTTAATTTAAAGGTAAGAGACCAGTCTAGGCAACCAAATTTACCTAGTAATTCTTCAAAAGGGGAACAAGTTTTAAAAATACTTTTGTGAAATTTCCAGTGCTCTAGGAGATAAACCGCTATCTGTAACAAATTCAGAAAGGCATTCAGCACATCTCGATCCTAGAGTATGGCCAAAAAATACTAGAAGGCGATCAAAACAATAGCGATATTGAGTAGAAAGAGAAATACTATGAAAATAAAGAATATACTATAGATTAGATGAAGCAGGAGATATATGCCTTGGTGAACCGTAGAAATTCGACGAGGAGGGGCTGTGATCGACCTATGCTGGAACTTTAAGAAAGACGTCCCAAGGATATGAACTTAATTGAGTAGAAAATATCATATAGAAATTCTCCGGATAAAGTGGAAGGATCGCCAGGAAGACACCGATCAAAATATAAATACACAGAGGAACTAGCAAAGGAGAATCTGCCGATAGCTATAACATAAAGAAGAGGGAGGTATGTTGAAATATATCCTGAAACGAGTAATTTTAATCAAAAGATAGAGGAGGACATTTTTAGCTTATAAAAAGAAAAGTTTCAATAATACAGAAGGAGAAAAACTCCAGAACCAGTATTCAGACCACTGAATGAAAGCATCAAAACTTCTGTCTATTTGAAGTAGAAACCTGTCGTAGATCCTGTTATTAAGGTTAAACTAGTGCCTTTCACTTCATCAGTTAATTAATTGAAGTTCAGAAGATATCCTGCAGAACCAGCTGCATCGCCCATTTCTATTATTCCTAACAGCAGCATCTCTCCTCTCACTGAGTAAGATACCAACTGGCAGCCTGCTCCTGAGTAAATATCCAAATTTTAAAATTACTACAAGTATAAAAACAGAAAAAGAGATAACAGTTCACCAAACAACAAGAAAATATACACCTTGCAAGAAGAGAACACCTTCAATGAAATACCAAAGAAATATGAAATTTATGAACGGAGGGTTCTTGGGTCCACTAGTGTAGTCCCTTAAACTTTGCAAAGACAGGCATTACAACCATATGTGCCATAAGCTGGAAAAGATCGTAACCTTGACAAAAAGCCTGACATTTCAGGGTAGAAAAAGATGAATCAAGAGATGTAAAAGCAGGAGACTATATTAGTGCCCCGCTACCGTAAAAATTACAAATATTTATGAATAATATTATTTATTCCTTCATATAATTATATGATTCATTGAGAAATCACTAGAGATCGACCAGGTTGTTCTGGCGGTAGAAACCCCATAATGCTTCATGGATGGGCACAAGTTTTTAAAGGAATCGCTCGTTAACTTAACTAAACTTTTTTTAATCGTAGCTGCCGACAATTACCTCAACAAACTCCTTGCGATTGCTGGATGCCATGATGGCTAATTTGGCTCCCTTTCTGATAATCCAGCTGTGCTTCTCTTCAAAAGCGCAGTCATATGCCTTGGATAGAATATCACCCAAGTCCTCCTTTGGTTTTCGCATTTCTTCGAAAGTCACCCGTATAAATGTCAAGAGCCACATCATTCGAAGTAAGTTCCTGGCAGTGGAGTTATATTTTTTAAACTCCTTGGGAGCTTTTAGATCTCCATTGTTGTCTCCATTATAGAGGTGTATATTTCGCTGCATCTCCATGCGGACAAAGGAAAAGAAGCCCGAGTGTCCCTAAAATCTGAGGTTGTTATTCTTAATAATTTCTACTTTTTCTTTAACATCTGAGAAAGCAATGCCCAGAAATGTGTTGAGCATTTTGAAAACAACGCAGAACTCATCCAACACACTGTAGAAATCATCAAAAACCACCTCCTTGCTGGTCCCGTATTACTTGACCAATCTGCCCAACTGTGTGATCACTAGTTACACATCAAACTTGTTCTTATCCATCTATTCAGGTAATTATAATTGATGGAATATCATCCAATTAATACCCAAATATCACTCAAAGGGCCTATTTCTCAGAGATGCCATAAAAACTTAATGGGGACGGGTACAGCAAGAATTGAAGGAAAAGAGACAAATGGTCACTTTGACATCACACTCGAAATGCAACAATGCTGGTAATTTATTGAAAAAGTACTATGATAATTGGAGTGGTTCTTGATAAATTATTACTAAAGATAGCCGACAACTAATCGAGATTCAAAACAAAATGGCCTTTGGACTGATGATTGGGGTGAATCAAGTTCCGATTTTATTGTATATTAATCTATAATAATCATAATATTCTTGATGTTTCAAAACTCTTATCAAAATGGCACATACTTTGATGTGTTTGATCCCAAAAGTACGTCCCCTTCAATTCAGCCAGTCAGTAGAAAATGAAATTTCTATACCGAATCAACAACGTGCAGGGTAACAATAAAGTCTTTGACAAAGATCTAAAAAGTAAGAGACATCTCATTTAGCTTTTGTTATGGAGTTCACCAGTCCCAGTGCGAGGATGAGTTTCCCCAAGGAGGAGAAGAAAGATCTTTATCTGATACAGCAATACTTAGTCCTGCAAATCTTCTTCTTTCCTGGCATGGCGTGGAACGTTTAACTCGTCGTTAGTGACCTCACTAAGGTAGATTAGATACAATATAGACCAAACGACGAATTATACTGTCGCCTTCCACCACTAAGACCTAGATCAAACCATTTTTTGTAAAAACGCCCTGTCATGGATACGCCTAAGGCTTATGGAACAATTTTGTCGTCGATTTATACAGCTATATCGAAGCATTTAAAGGTCAAACTTACCGTTCGCTGGACGCGATCTATCTGACAGGTCACTTCAAGCTGAGACGAATTTATTCGACCACTGCCGAGCCGAAAGTCTAAGACCAATCCCCTGAGCTTAAGCAGATTGCCATGTAACTAAGTGATTATTGTTTAGTCTTCCGAAGCAATTCTATTATCCAATGGGTTTGCCTTACGCCACCAAAGTAAACTGTTTCGAAGCTAATATCGATAGCCACTCGCATATAGCCTCATAGCACACTGAATCTTCCAGTAAAAATAGCTCATTTGTCAAATCATCAAAACCAAAAATAATTACAGGCAAAGTGGAAACTGTCGAGATGGTGAGTGGGGTAAAATCTAGCAAGGAGAAGACGGAAGCCAAAAGAATTAGGGATTTCCTTTCCAATACGAACGGACAACTGCTGATGAAGGGTCGCAAATAAGGCGAGAAGTCAGAAGCATAGTACAGCGAATTGACCGACCAAATGAACCCCAAAACAGCAAAAAGCAATGAGAAATATACGAAGACTAAACTGTTGGTAAAGACTCAAAACATTCCGCCCAAGGCACGTTCCAGCATGGACAAGAACAGCGAAAAAGCAAATCGCAAGGTTGAGGATAAGACCAAGACCAAGGCCAAGCTGAATCCTTGGCGCAATAATACAAAACAAATCTAAACCTAGACTAATAAAAACGAGTCAAACAGGGCACTATGCACCCCTTAGTCAGAGTCTCTGTATAAGACTAAGAACAATCTGCCAAGTCAGTACAGTCAACCTTGTAATCGACAACTTGATAGGGGGAGCGACCATTACAGTGACTCCTAGTATGTATAGCTTAGCCAAAAATTTACAACATTATCGGATGGTAAATTCTTCAAGCATTCAATAGTCGCCAATCCTATCCAGCTCTGCGAGAGAGAATAAGGATAAGGGCGCGATGCAGATGAGATCGAGGAAAATATAGAAATGGAATGCAACTCCATGCGTTCTTCAATGAAAAAAGAGATCGAGAAGGAAGAACGAAAGAAAGAACATATTATAGAGTCCATATGCGATTCATTAGATGGAGAGGCAAAATTTGAGCAGCACCAGCAGATGGGAAAAAGTTCACTCTACGGATTCGGGTAACAGCTCATGAAAGACTTTATGGGTGACTTATAGCGTCCCTACTCTCCGCCTATGGGTGAGCGTGAGCAGACTGAGTAATAGGTGACTTCTCGCCACAATGAGAAGGAGGAAGTATAGTTAATTTATGATCCAGTGCTGAACTGCTATTACGACCACCGTACCCACACCTACTACTAGCTGAAAAACTAGTGATTTTGATTTAAGGTGACTTGTTCTTATTACTGAAGACTTTATCCAGCTTGATCTCATTCTAATTATTAATGGTCGATGGCAAGGCAAGCTGAAATTAATATATCTTGCTCTTATGTTTATATTGTTTCACCGTATTACTATAACACCCTGAGCATCATTTCTTTTAACTTTGAAATGGTTATTTTATTCATTTGCTTAACTTCTATTTACTCTCTTGATAATTCAATTGCGCATTATGTTGTTAGCCCTTCAAGATATTCCCTTCTAGCTGTGAGTTCAACTGATGCAAATCCATACGTATTTGCCATTTGTTTACTCAATAACTCAAGCGATTGATTTGATTCAGTCAGTATATTATTATGCTTCATGAGATATATAAATATCAACTTATTATAATCCATCTTAATTAAAATTATGATTGTGAGATCAAAAGTTATCAAAATCGTCAGCAGCACTTGGCTTCGATTTTGCTCCCCTTTTTCCTCATAGAAGGAAAAGTTCACTTTCTCATAGAGTGCACAAAGAGCTGTTTGGGCCTCGGCAATTGCTGATATAATTTGTAGTGCAAAAGGATCAGATAAAATAACTGATCCATCTCTCAGGGAGCAGCTGGTGAGTCTTCAAAACTCCACAGTGAATCATCCAATTCTAAAGGATAAAATTCTCAAAATGAAAAACTAAAGGAATGTAGAACTGATATTTGATGCTAAAATCATAGATTAAATATTCGGCATTTTTACAAAAGGGACTGTACTTCCTGTAAATATTTTTCAATAAAAAATGGTTCAAGACGCTAAATAGCCTAAATCTAAAGATACTAAAGATAATTTTATCTTCTGTCCCAACTTTCTAGTAACTCAAGAAATGTTTCAAAAACTCATATATCATGAGACGGTTATGCTGATTCATGGGAAATTCGGAATCAGTAAGACCATTTCAATTATTCTGTTACACTATCTTTCTTCAATAATCAGTAATTTTGCTTATCAATCTTTTTTGGATAAAAATCGAAAATAGGAACTAAATCTTTTTATAAGCAATAATTTGGTCACATAAATTCCCAAACTATTCTATTGGAGTATGAATGTAGATGATGATGAAGCAAAACTCAAATCTTTGATTGTTGCTCAAGCAACAGAATTATCCGATACATAAAGGTAGCAATTATTGAAAGAAATGACCTTTGAAAAATTTATTATTTTACTAAGGAAAAATTACTCAAAAAAAAATATCAGAGTCCGAGTAGTTATCGATCAAATCAACGTCCTTGCCTCCATTTTTAGTAAGTGGAACAATTTTTATTTCTATTCTCAGCAAAATTAAAAATAATGGAAACAATATTAACAAAAAGAAATTAAGGATCGATAATTAGGATAGATGCTCAGATCTCTCATGAAATAGCTTTAGGAACTCGGCTAATTCGAATCCACCTTTTATAACAGTTCGATAAATATTGAGTAAAGTTTGTATGATGTTCAATCGAGTTATATTAAAACCCGAACAGTTGATATTGAAAATAAACATTCTAGAATTCACAAATTCTAAATTTACTACAACGAAAATTTGGATACTAAATGGGGCTGCAATGATTTTAGTCACTTTTTTTGGTTTTAAATTTAAAAAAGATTAAGAAGGAGGGACTCACTGACTTAAACTCAAATAACAGAATTCAAGGACAAGTTTCAGTAAAGGCTCAAGGACAGAAAATGGCCAAAGCACCTACAATTTTTTAACATCAGAAGAATGTTTTAAACCAAAGTAACATAACTCCAATAAGTATATTTCAATTTATAGTAATCAAAAGATCTGCAGGGGTGTGTCAATTTACTGGTGAATCTACTGACTTAGAGCAGTATGGACGATTTTCAAGATCATTTATTAAAATTTTTTGAGAAGGCTGACAGCTCATCATTAAAATAACAAAGGATTTACTTGTTTATGGCTTTAATGTATTATGCTTAAAAATCTACCGATCATAATCAAGATTATTTCTTTTAAATGTACGTTGGCGTTTTAGAAAGAATAATGGGAATTAAATAAATAGATTTTTTTTTTGGAGACAGTTCCGAACATAAATAATTATTTTCTCTAGAGTACCATAATAACACACCATCAGTAGTTAAATTTTTCTGGACTAAATCGTAATTCATAACTGTTACTAAAAAAGTTTTTTTATAATCACTGGCGCCGAAAAAAATTATCGTTCCCCAAGATGAAAGGATCTTATCTTAGACAGCATCTGCATTGGGAAATATGTTAGAAGGATTATTTCGTGCTTTGTTTATAATTCCAAAAGCTATTTCCATATTTAAATACTTTAAAGAAAGGAAAGCCTTTATTACAAAAGATAGCTGCAGTTTTTTGCAATTTAACAAACAATAATCAACAATCGAGAGCAATATGCGTAAATTGATTGAGAAGGCAAAGTAAAATCCAGATAAATTTATTTTTGGATACCCTGTTATGTAAAAATAGATTAGAAAAAATTAAATAATATAGGCTCGTGGAGTAAATAGTAAGTGCTTTGATTTCGTATTCGTTTCATACAATTCTACTGATGACAAGATTGAAATTTTTACTTTTGATATTACTGTTACCTCAGATAAATCTAGCATCCAGGACAAAATAGAAAAAGCTAAAAAGTTTTTTACAGAGAAGTTACAAATACCTAACACTATGACGTTGCATCATATAATCCTCTGTTCAGGCAAGATTCCTTTTACTCATTAGAAAAATTAATCATTAAATTGGGAAATCTTAACTTCCAGTTTCGATTAATTTATAGTTGTTAATAGCGACTCTACAAATATGAATTATCTGTACTCTCTTCGGTCCTTTAACATTTACAGAGAAATTTATGAAAGGGATTCGGGGCGAAATAAGAATTGATGGTTGATTATATAAGAAATGCATGTTTATCCATTGTTTTAATTTGACAATTAAATTGAATCAGTCTTAAAACATAGCATACATATCTTCGAGAATGCGAGTATGACAGTTAAATTAAAATTATGATTCTACTTTGTTTAATCAAGATAAAAATGATACTAAAGATTAAAATTTCAAAGAATTAATTAATTCTTCTCAAACCATTGATTAGAGTTAGTTGGTATTTTATTATGATACATGCTATATATAAATATCAACTTCTTGCAAATCTACCTTAGTTAAAATTATGATTGCAAGGACAAGGATTAGGAAATTCTTTGCAAGCACTTGGCTTCGGTTTTTCTTTCCGTTTTCCTGTGAGAATACAAAGTCTCCTCTCTCATAAGATGCGCAAAGGGCCGCATGGGCATCGATAATTGTTAACAAAATTTATTTTGCAAAAGGATCAGATATCATCACTAATCCATCTTTACGGGAGCAGATCCTCAGCCTTAAGCATCCAGATGGCATTAGCGATCCAAAAAACAGCTAACAAATTCGCGATAACAAATGCATAATTTTTGATGAGGCTCCTCGAAATGATATCATGAATATCTTTTAAAGTGGGACTCTCCTTTAAACAAAAATATTCAAGCAATAAAGAATTAAGTATGCACAATAGAAATCTTCTAACGATAAATCGCTCCTAAGAAATATTGTTTTTTGTCCAAATGTTTTGGTGACTCAGCCAATGTTTTCTACCCTAATGAGATAAAACTCTAATATACTGATTTATGGAAAATTTGGAATTAGTAAGACTTTCGCACTAGTTATGTTTAACTATCTTTCCTCAATAATCAACAACTTTGTCTATCAATCCTTTTTGGATGGGACTAAAAAGAAAGAATTAAATCTTCTCAAAAATAATAATTTGCTCATTTGCATTCCCAAATTATTTTACTGGAGTATGAATCTCAGTGATGATTAATCTGTTCTTAAATCCTTAATTATTGCTCAAGCGACAGAATTGTCAGAGAATTAAAGAGAGCAATTATTGAAGATAATGAACTTTTCAGAATTTATCAATTCCTTGAGGAGAAAATATAGGGATAAAGACATCACAGTCAGAATTGTGATCGATAAAATTAACATCCTTACCTCCTTATTTAAGCAGTGGAACTATTTTTATAAAAAATACTAACAAAATTAAAAATAGTGGAATCAATAATAAAAGGAATATAATCTCATCCAATAGCCAGGATAGCTTTTTAGATATCGCATGAAATAATTTTAAAAATTAGGCTAATGCACCTTTTACATCAGTCCGATAAACATTGACCAAGAATTGATAGGGACTCAAAGACCAAATGATCAATTTCGCACAATTGATATTCGCAAAGATCATGAATAAATAAGAAAAATTTGCATTAAATACGTCTAAAACCTAAACACAAAATGGGGCTGCAACGATTTTAGTCACTTTTTTTGGTTTTAGATCTAAAAAAGACTGAAAAGGAGGGACTCACTGACTTAAACTCAAATAGCAGAACTCAAGGGAATATTTTATTAAAAGGTTAAGGACGCAAAATGGCCAAAGTACCTACGGTTTGTGGATATTAGGAAAATGTTGTAAAAGTAATCAATCTAACTAAAATAAGTATATAATAATTTTTAGCAAATAAAGAATATCGGAGAGGAGAGTCCTTCATCAAAAGGTGTCATAACATAAAATATATAAGAATCTGTCTGTTTCCTCACGAATCGACTAGTTTGGAATTGCATTAGGGATTATCGAGAGCATTTATTAAAATTTTTGACAGAGACAAACCTGTAAATAAAATAAAGAAAGTTAGATTTATTTTTTGCTTTAAGTTATGAGGCATAAAAACGAATCGATTAAGATAATGTTTTTTAAATATAACTCATCCATCTATCAGAGTTGTTGGGACTGTAATTTTAACAATTGGAATAGTAAAAAAAACAACAGTAAAAATTGAAAAGGTTTTTGTTTGTGAAATAATATTTATCCTCACCTTCTGCACATGAATAACTATTTTCTATTTAGAAGAAGAATTAGCAGACAATGGTTAGATTCTTATGGACTCCTGCATAATTCATTATTGTTGTTAATAAGATTCTCTTCTGGTAGAGATCAGGAATTAAATATTTTGATCTTCAAAAAGATTTGGTATTACAGTGAACGATGAGCATGATCCTATATTGACGAATGTATATTTGCTTAATATATCAACTGGGCTAATATAAAGTTTAGCAATTATAGTATTATGCAACAGTATCAAAGTCTTTATATTGCTAGAATTTACAGTATTTCACGCAAGTTAGTGAGAGTATACAAACATGGATTTATGTTTTGTTGAGAATTGATTGGCTTATGGAGCATCTTACTTTATTTGGATTTCGGCAAAACTAGACATATCAAACTAGAACCTAAAAATCGTAGAAATATGCCTTTGTGTTTTGATTAAATTAAAATATCGATATGGAACATAATAAAAAGGACGATCTTTCAGCCTCCACTAAGTATAGATATACGCATGCCCATCGACAGTCTGATCTGCCTGCTTTTCGCCATTTCAAACAATAATTTCAGGTATCAGAGACCTAACTAAGAATTACTTCGATCCAAAAAAGATAGCATCTATCAAGCGAGTCTACCCTCATGGAATATGCGGCCGCAATCATGCCAAACAAACAGTCGTGGTGGACAGAGTGGGAAATATGAAAATAATGTAGCTTTCGAAAGTGTTCGAGGATGATGAACTGGTGTACTACTTCAGTCAACGATTGCTGCATCTGAGTGAATAAGTGTTGGAGGAGAGAGAACAGGTCGTTTGGATAGTCGATTTGAGTGGTAAGATTATGCAGCTGGCGTCCAAACGTATTCTAGATTCGGTATATAAGATTGTTGCCAATTTACAAAAGTACTTCCCAGATATGCTGGCGAAATTGGTCTTTGTCAACACCCCCATGCTGTTCGATACAATATGGGGTAAAATTACACCGCTTATCGATAAGAATACCCTTCAAAAGGTGGTTATGATTGGAGACGAACTGTAAAATTTGGCTGAGTTCGCTGAAAAAGACAATTTACCTGATTTTTTGGGGGGTGGGATTGAGGAAGAAATGTTTCTGCATGATAATAAAAAAGGAGAGGAGGAAAAGGACGAGGAAGAAGAGGATAGTGGATAGGAATAATTTGATTTCGCATCACTAAGACAGGCACTGAGCGGATTAAAGATCGGAGGTTCTTCTGTGAAATCAGTCTCACAGACACCCCTCAACACTGAGGCGGACTAAAAGTGATAGGTTCCTGTTTTATGTTTATCAATATGGACTGTTAGCAAATATAGTCATTTAATCATCATAATGGCCAAACTATCAATAAAATATAACCCAGCACTACTCGATCATTTATATGTATTCTACGTTAAATCATGTTGATATAATTATGCATATACATCATCACTAAGATATCTTTGCTAGCATCAAAAAGTACGGACAGGAACACCTCATCCACGCTTATGACTAAATCACTGATCCAGTCAAGAAACATGACTTCCTCAGACAACTCGAAAGCATTGATTAGGAACAAGCTTATCAACTATTTAAACTTGTCTATTTGGAAAGAGAGCAACTCAAGAATTCATTGAAGAATGACTTCGCACCTGTTTCCAACATCGCCACTCATTAAGACCTGAAAGTGTTTGCTAAGGAGTTTGATGAACTAGGATATAAGGCTATTGGCAATGGATAAGGTAACCTTTATTCGATGTAGTTGCGGTATGCATTATGAGTGGAGGACAAGGCACTAGACTTGGTTTTGATCACCCGAAAGGCATGTTCAACTTAGGTTTGAAGAGTAACCTGACTCTTTTTGGCTATTTCGCTAATCGCCTTTTGAGCCTCAATCAACTAGTTAAAGAGCGCTTGCACATTACAAAGGAAGGCTGTCTCATCAAATGGTATCTGATGACAAGTTAAATGAATAACGACTAAATTATCACCTACTTCAAATAGAACAATTACTTTGGGTATGATAAGAATTCAATTGTATTCTTCCCTCAGGGCGGCATCCCTGCTCTAACTTACGAGGGCAAGATTATTATAGAGAGTGAGGGACAAGTCTCATTGGCACCAGGAGGAAATGGCGCCATTTACGGTGAAATGCGGAGCAAAAAAGTCCTAGATCACATGAAATAACATGGAGTGAAGTATATCTACCTCGGTCCTGTGGACAATGTCTTGCTCAAATTGGCAGACCCCACTTCTCTTGGTTACATGATCAAGAATGGTTTTGACATTGTGTCTCACTACTTGAAGAAGCGATCTGCAGACGAGAAGGTGGGACTTCACTTGTCAGTCAACGGTAAAATCAAGATATTGGAGTACAGTGAAATTGACGAGAAGGTCAAATCATCCAAGAATGAGAAGGGAGAGTTCATATTTAGTCATGGAGCTAGGGCTTCGATGTATATCACCCGTGAGTTCATTGAGTGGTTAACTAACGACCCTGCCGTTATGGTTAGCATCAATAAAAAGTAAAGAATATCATATACAGGTACCACCTCGCTGAGAAGAAGGTCAAATATTGGGATCCAGTCGCCCGCAAAACCATTACCCCTGAGAAAAATACAGGAGTCAAGTTCGAATTGTTCTATTTCGACGTGTTCGAGGAGACCAACAAAATTGGATTATTTGAAACTCTGCGCGAAGAGGAGTTTGCACCACTTAAAAATGCCAAAGGTGACGACTCACCTGATACTGCTCGCGAGTATTTGAAAAAGCTGCATCGCAGATGGGTTGAGGAAGCAGGAGTTGTGCTTGAAGGAGAAGGGGACGTTGAAATTCACCCCCGCAGCAGTTACAACGGCGAAGGCATCGCCGAATACATAAAAGCTCGAAACGGTTCGCTGAAGGCTACCCTACCCCTTTACATATCGCCCAATCTTTGAATGATCCTATAAACCAAATAACAATGATAATGAAACCCATGCTATTAAGTTTATTCGTTTAATGCGGATCAGCAGCGCGGTCACAACCAGGCGATCGGAGACAAAACATGCAAGAAGCACTACTAAACTGGCAGAAATCAAACGCATTGTAGAAAACATACCCTTGCAAAAGAGGACCAGCGTGGGCGTGGCTGAAAAGATTAAGGGCAATAGTATGCGCGAACTCAAACCAAAAGGGAAGCTAGTATTGGGTCAAAATAATAAGCCAGTTATGATTTTAAGCAGGGACGAACGGTTGAATCCATGGGGTAAACGTAGCACTATCAGCGAGTAACTTCTTAACAAGAAAGGATTACTGAGTCTATTTGCTATGGGGGTAGTGACACGGCAAGCCAATTGCCACTAGCTTCTCAATAATAGGTACGAGTTAACAGATTAGCCTAATATTCAAGTCCAACCTCTTCCGAAATAGTTGTTCATGACCAATCCAGCCGCATTACTTAATACCTATAATGATGCAAATGTCCTCTTGCCCCCCTCAGACAAGAAATAGTATTAAAAAGAGAAGTAGAAAATATAGTAAAAAAAACTCAAAAGGAAATCAAGCAGGAACAAAATAGTGAAGCAGGAAGAGCCCAAGTTCTAACTGCCGGAGGAAATAGTTCAGTTGCTTATAATTAATTTCCACGTTGAACCTAACGATTCCTACAGGCGCTATCTCAAACGAGTGAAATGCAGTGGTCTGTAGCCTTTTTTCAAAATATACATTGCATCCTTTTAAAAATTTGCTGTTAAATACAACCTCAGGAAAATAACAATCGTTCCCAATCTCAACTAAACCCGCCGCATGACAGAAGGCCAAATGCTGAATTCCATTGTAAATCATAAAATATATGGCATTGATATGAAAATCAAAGGTGACCCGGTTCGTCTCTTCATAAATCTGCTGAAAGGAAAAGTGCAGAGCCTTCGATTTAATCGGATGCAGCGAGCAGTGGAACGATTCAACAAGTTTAAAAATTACTTCAAGTAAGTTAATTGATATGCAGAATTAAAAAGTTTTACCAGCAGATGGTTGCCAAAAGATGGAAGTTCATCAATTTTAAGTTGGGCTCGTTCACGTAGAGCCAGCGCAGACTTGTGGATAATAATCGAGCTACAGTGATGAAACCAGAGGTGGAGATACATATATTGGCCTCAAATGCGGATGTGGATGAGATGCAGACCTACTACAAGTGGAGGTAGCGCAAAAAGATACAACTGACGCGACTCTACAACAATGAATCCAGCCACATCATCCTCATTCTTAACAAGCGGGAGCAAATCGCAAAATGGATAGAATAAATTTAGCAGTTTCCCTCTAATTGGAGGAAACCCGTCATCCATGTCTTCTTTTCAGTAGTTGTGGCGCTATCAAGAGTTTAGAGGCTGGCAAAGGTGGTTCAGGAAAAACGAACGTAGAGGAATACGCAGATATCTACTTTGGACTCTTGCCCTCGACCATTGCAAGTATCAAACAAATTTGTTGGTAGCGGACCACTGTCGTTGTTCCCTCCAGAATTAGCAACTATTTACCGAAAATATGTGAGGTTTTAGGAGTGAATCTTTTTGCTGGGACCTTCACTGAATAGTCTAAACTGGCCCTATTTGAGGAGTAGGAGGAGGTAGAAGCAGAGATAAGACAGTCTACAGCCAAATTTAAAAAGATATCAAGCTGGGGGAAAGAAGTAAACAAATTTTACCGCCACCGCTTCAAACAGATTAGACTAACGGCCGAATTACTGCAATCAAAAGATAGAGTCAAGGAACTTTTCTTGCAATTAAGACTGCCTACTCCACTCAGTCTATCTATGGGTCTCCACTATGAAGATTTCCTTCGAGATTTTTCTAGATGTATCTTAATAAATAAACGCTTTAGTAGGTGGATCCTAAAATTGCCAAACTCCAGCTTCAGTCGCGGATTGGCTCTACTTGAAACTGACTCTCTGAAAATAATAAAATAGACTAAGAAGAAGGGAGTCATCAGGGAAGAGGATATTGACCAAATTTCTAAGATAATGGAGTCTATCCTCATCCAGAAGATCAGCATCCCACATAATTCTCTCCTCAATGGGGATGAGTACATGGCACTGTTCAGGAAGGGTGGGTATATCGAAAGCTACCTCGATAATTGTACGACTGTATGTGTGTTTGGCAAAATATAACTTAATGGTGTTTTTACTCTTCTTGGTACGTACCGCAAGTACTATGCCGATTGCGTATGCTTTGGAGCCCTGTATCCCGCTGCTTAAATTCAAGAGTCAATGCTTTTGAAAATAAAATAAGCCTGCAACAGTCTCTATCACGCTTCAATGTTCGGGTATCTAACATTTGAGTTACTATTGGACGACAAGTCCAAAGAGTTCTATTTTATTGATCTGGTTCCTCATCTGTAAGAGTATTCCTCATTGTATTTTTACTACAAAAGACTGCTTGATATGAGCGAAATGGAAGTTTTGGCAAACTCACTATCGAGACGGATCTTCTACTGTCCTTTCATCGACAATAATGGCAATAAGTGTGAGTCTATTTCTGAATTTAATGATTTAAGGAGTGAAAAGAAAGTCATCTTCGATCAAACGAATGCTCAGGGCACTCAATTCTTTTTTCTTAACGAAGAGGTACCCGATGTACTGAGCATGATCTGCTTTGGTAAGGATGAGAGCGCGGTCATGAAACAGTGTTTGGACGGTCTCAATTTTTTGGTGTAAATAGGCGGCTAATTCAACAAATTCGACAAGAAATTCAAGAATACTCAAAGCGACGGTTTGTACATAATGGACATAATCTGGAAATTGCGGCAATTGAAGAAGTAAGTGCTTGACAAGTGATGCTGATCTTCCATACTTCCTTTATAATAATATTGTTCAATTGCAACTATTCTATAAATGAAGAAGTTCCGCAGTTCCAAGAACCTCAAGGTGATCGATACCAACTGCAAGGAAGAAGTGCAGTTGCGCATGAAGGTGAAGATTCTTGAGGAGCAGATTGAAATGCTGCAGAAATCGAATCTCAATATATTTATACCTCTATCCGAGCACGAGACCAAACCCGCCAATAATTATGAAGCAGTCATCAATCGACTTAAAACGCAAATTCTTAGTCTGCAACAGGATATTCAGGGGTATAAGGTGAACATTAAAAAGTTAGAAAGCGAGAAGGAGATGCAAAGAATTAACTTGCAAAACTAAATTGCCAAGAGAGCTTAACAAATTGAATATCTTCAAAAAGAAAACTCATAACTGAGCGGGTAAATTGAAGGGTTGGAGGAGAAACTATAAATTGAGTAAGCAAGACGGAAGTAGATGTAAAAGCAAGTGATTGAGTTGAGAGTATAGGTTAAATTTATTGGTGAAGATTTGTCATAACAGAGAAAAAGAGCTGAATAGTCACAAAAAAAATATGAGAACTTGAGTGGATTGGTGCAGGCCGTCAATTTCAACAGTCGCATCTATAAAAGTAAGTAATTTAGGGTGACAGCCATTTAAACTCAATAACTCCAGAATCTAAAGAACTATATCGAAGGGTTATAGCATCAGATCAAGTAGATGCTGGCATCCAACAGACAGGAAAAGATCACTCTTGGAGTCAAACGTGAAAACATTGGCGAGGAGATAGTGAGACTAAAGAAAAATATAGACATGCAATTGGGTCTGGGCACCAACGACTCTTCCACCAAATCGTTTCTGCAGGCATACAACCAGGCGAACGACCGTTTTAACGAATTGATAACTGACTGCCGGAAGTGAAGACATCCATCTTGGTTAATGATCGGTTTTCTTTAGTTATATAGTAAGATTTGTAATGATATATTGAGCTCATTAAATACGCTTGAAATCATTTTCAATCATGGAATTCTCAGAGAGTCCATCACAGGAGATCACGGCACAACCTCTGCGGCGACGATAAAATTTAGAAACCGATCATTCAGTCGACGAGGAGAATAGTTATGTGAGGAAGTCAATTGAAAAGGGGAGGGTCACTCGCTTTCACTTTGAACGCGTGCTCAATTTCGATTACTGTCTCCTTGTGTTCACAACCATTAACATCGCTCTATCAATACTTTACTCTGACGCTTCCTATTTTCAAAATCACACAGTTGCTTAGATCTGCCTAGTTTTTATGTCAGTCACCCTCCTTGTGGAAAGTATGCTAGTTTTAATGCAGTTCCTTTAACCATAGTTCGCTACAAAGCGCAGATCTAACTATAGAAGAGTCAAAAGATTCTCGATGAAGAATAAACAATCATTTCTTCTGGAAAATTGACTAGTATGCTCATAGAAATTGGTGTGCTGCTCGTGCAGCCGTATTGGTTCCTGTAGAATATGACAGTATCTATGAACGATGACTATGATGGCTTCACTTTCGATTTTAAGATGAATTATGTATTGGTGGTGTTCGGCTTCTTCAAAATGTTCATTATACTTCGAGTGATACTCAGCAATACCATTTACATGAGTCCTAGATGTACATATTTTGGTATATAGCAAATCGACTCTGCAGAATGTATGGCTGTGAGGCAAATTACCTTTATGCGATTAAAAGTCTATTTAGAGACACCCCCATGTTACTGATAGGCATTGTTTTTAGCTTCAGTATTTTCATATTCGCTCTTTCCCTTAGAATAGCCTAACGGTATGTTCATTACCATGTAGAGATGTACCCGCATTGGTAGAAGCAATGACTAGTCAAAGTCAAGGTGGTAGTCAAAAGTCTATTTTAAACGACATTTCAAACTTCTATAATGCCTTATGGCTGACAATCATTACTATGACCACTGTTGGCTATGGGGACTACTATCCTCGCACTACTTTCGGACGTGTAATTGACGTGATCCTCGTTGTATGGGGCACTTTCATCGTATCATTGATGGTGGTTGTGCTGACCAACACTCTAAACATGGACCAGAGCGAAAAACGAGCTTTGATTGTCCTCAACCGTCTCTAGGCGAAGAAGGCGTTAAAAGATGCAGCAGCATTGCTGATCACTCATGCTTGCAAGAAACATCTGCTGAAGAAGGGCGTAAAGAACAGAAAAAGGAGAGCGTTAAGCCGTGAGGAATAAGGACGGATGGAAAACGCCTTCTATAGGTATTTAACTAATTTCCAGAACGTGCGCCGTGCTATTCGATCAATGTACTAGATTGATGATGTCTATGAATAAATGACGCGGCAGTTTGAATTCATAAACGACGAAATATCCTTTCTTTTGAGCAGTCAGAAGGACACAATCGATAACCTTCAGCTCTATCTGCAAGACAACCGCCTCTCCTCTCCTAGTTAAAGCAACTGATTCAAGAATAAACACTTGATAATGAGTTTATCTTATAGATTAAATCATGTTCATGGCTCGGTTTTTGCGGGTTATTACTGCTTCTAAGCAGGAGTTTAAATTTTTGGCTATGGCTGCACTTCAATTTTTTCTTCTTCCTTAGACTCAAGTTTGACCTCTGGTTTGACCTCAGGTTTGACCTCAGGTTTGATCTATTCCTTCTTTTCTTTCTTAGGTTTTTTCTTTTCAGAGAGGAAGGGCAACTTCGGCACAGGATCCGTCAACAGGAATCGATTTGTATTTTTGAGATATTCTTTAACTTGTGGAAGATTCTGGATATGTTTATACCACCTGAAGAGATTATGATACTGCAACTTCTGTTAATCAGTCATGTCAATGACATTATCATAGAGCTGTGTGAACATTAACAGGTCAGCATAGGTGAGATGATTACCCACAAAGAAGGTTCGCGATTAGAGGTACTTTTGTAGGTTCTAAATAGAGGAAGAAATACTTTACGCAACTATTTGCCTTATTTGAATTGCGATTTTATGCCCGCTATTTACTTGGCTTACTATCCTGATCCCAGAAAGAACTCCTTCCACTGGGGAAGAGAGGAGAGTAACCAACTACATATCTTAAAGATTTCGGTTTCAACGTCTCCCTCAGGAGTAATCAAACTTGGTACAGCGAGGTTGAGTTTGCCATTCTGAACGGCTTTGAGTGCTGCCTAAATGTTAAACGTGTTACAGGCGACAAAGCCACTAGTTTGACGCGATGCCTATCTTAAAGTTTGAGGTATCCGAGTATGAGTTCTAGGAGAAAGGTTTGGCTTTGTCCTGGTTCAACAAAAAGCTCCATTAATTTATAAATTTCTTTTATAAGATCAGTGGCAGCATATCATAAATCACTGCTCTTAAACTCGAGGCACTTGGCTGAAACTGGGCAACTATTTGTATGATTTGGTCTGGAACTACACTAAACGCGAGTGACAGCGTACTAGAGCGAAATCCTATTCGTTTTGGGGGTTTGATGGAGGGGTAATGAGGTCTTCCATGGGGGCATTTGCGAGTATGTATATCTTAACTTGTCGAAAATATGCCTCGTCGAATAGTTTGATGAGTCTGTTTGCTAGATTGCGGTCTTTCCTGTCGATACGCTTCATTCCTCGTATGAAAATAGCTTTGAAATGTTTGCAGATGATTCTAAAATCCGTATCACCCATAACAGCCTCCATCAGTTCTTAGAATTCATATATGCAAACGTCTCCGAAAGCTCTCTTCACAACAATTTTTCTGCCTTTAACGGGTTATAGTTATACTGGAGTAACTGAATTATTGAAGTATTGCATTGAGGTAACTAAGTTTGTGAGTTTGACACTAATTTAAATACTTTCAGGAATCGTGATTGGTTTTTTTCAGTGAGGGGATACAAATAAGTTGTGTCTTTTGAATCAGTACTTTTTTACAAGGAAAGCCGGTAGTCTTGAGATTTAAGTCTATATAGGGAATGGCGTACTCGACAATGTCACACTTCTACTGCAGAAGATCGATGCATGGCTAGAAAAACTAACGTTGATGCCCATTCTTATATAAATCTGTTGGATGACGATTACTGGTCGCCAGTAATACCATACCCTTGGCCAGTAAATTCTCGAAGAGTCTTCGTAATATTGAAGCATCTGCCACATCGGTCACCTGGAATTCATCGAGGTACAGCAGTCGTGTTTCGGCTGCCCTTCTCGCTGCTACTTTGACTAGTGGATCATAGCCTTTTTTGCTGCGCTAAAGGTCAAATAATTATGCGTGTACTCCCGTCATAAATTCATGAAAGTGCTCTCTTTTTTTTTCCGCAATTTGGAGCTGGTTATAAAAAAGCTCAGACAGAAAACTCTTGCCTGAGCCACTGCCTCCGTAAAGATATACTCCTCTAACGTTATCAGGCATACTGCCAGTGGAAAATGACGGTTTGAAAAAAGAAAAGAAACCTCTCTGCGGTTTCTATTCCTGGTTTTTATTGGGCGTACTAAAACTCCTAGCGTTGAGAACATCGCTTTG
>Ga0302186_10000524_pt1 | contig 34227 bp, 20 predicted proteins | sample II_Bog_E1_2_FD_198782 | JGI IMG/M metagenome (GOLD analysis project Ga0302186, IMG submission 198782) | Peat permafrost microbial communities from Stordalen Mire near Abisko, Sweden - II_Bog_E1_1 | ecosystem: Environmental > Terrestrial > Soil > Wetlands > Peat | place: Sweden: Abisko... | reverse complement strand
AGTTTAGTTGAAGGGATTTAACAGAAACCGACCATACAAACACATAAGCTTTTAAATTATTAAACCCCGGCGAAGGCTTTGCCATAGCCCTTGAGTTACTTATTTTGAAATCTCACAAAATCCCCCTAAACTTATCAGGTTTATTATATTATCCCATATTTTTCGAATTGATTCATTTTTAGAAGGCCATTGGACTTTTAATGTTATTATCCTTACTGTCACTGTGATGAATTCATTTATCGATTATCGTGCACTCAACATAAGCTTGAGAATCTTTACAAAAATTTCTTTAGCACTTTTATTTATTTATTTCTTTTCTTTTAATACTTTAATTTCAATTGATTTTTTATTTTTCTAAATCAGAAGAGAATGTAGCGAATACGATAGTCCATCGTTCAATAACTCATCAAAATGTAATTCCACCTTCTTTCAGAAATAGAATCATTGGAGACCACCTCCCTTTGATGAAATTCAAAAAGATTATCATTTGATCATAGAAAACAATTTTATATATCAGTAATAAGTCAATTTAAATAATTCAATGGACTATCATTCAATAATTTATTTGTAAAGAACCAATATTCCAATCACCGAAAGGAATGGCTGTAAAATTACCCGGAGTTCGATATTGAACTTGAATTTGGTGTAGACCTGCGTTAAGATAAAGGAAGCCAGAGACAGAATGTGTGTGAAACTGATAATTTCCTGAAATGGCGCGAAAATGATAATCTTCGTTCCCGTCAATTATAAGCCTCGTAGCAATATTGCTATCTGGTATACACGTTGTGGCAATTGAATAGCTTAAAGCTATCACGTGTGGAGAAGACATTTAAAATGTAATTATCAATTCTGGGAATTGACTCCATACGTTGCTGTTAGACAAGGAGTAGGTATATGTTAGTTGTTTACTAACTTTCATTCCTGAAAAGCTCGTTTAAGATTGATACACAAAATGCATCAGGCATAACACCAAAAACAATAGTTTCATTTTCACTGTTAAATAATTATAACTAAATTAATTCTTATTAAATAAAACCGAAGAAAATAATTTTCCATTCGATTACTATTTTAGTGTTCCTAATCCATCTAATAGAATTCTTTTATATTCATCTTAATACGATGTAGCCTTGATATAATCTCCAATATGGGGTATGAATATATAGCCTTAAAATTTAACCATTGGATAGAGAGTGAGGAACATTGCCTTTGAATTTGCAGGCCGAGTATCAGAGTATGCTCTCATGTCACTATTGCTGTCGACTGCATATAAATACAAAAGATTAATCTTCTAATAGGATATTGATTTAATTTTTTAATATTTAAGATAAGCACCACAAATACAGGTAATAATTACCTTATCCAGCTCTGGATTTATTGATCTCTCATTTATTTTATATTTGTAAAAATCAAAATAGACTGAATATATCTTCCTGATTCAAGATCAGATTGATAACATATATTCAATACATTTATAATATGTACAAACACCCTTTCACTATGCATGAGCATCTTTTGAGGCTGACAGTTTTATTTTGCTTTGCCAAAAAGGTTTATAATATCAGTAAATGCAAAAATCACTGGCAATATGCTCCATTTTGGCAAACTTGGCAATTACCATATCCGTAGCTACCATAATTATTGGCACCAACAGTTGTACGAGCCCCAGTTACTGTCGGATTAAATGAGCATGATGATGTACAATAACACCAAGTGCAAATTACAGGAGGATTTGAACATCCTATGCATAATGGAGTCTGTATGTAGACAGTATAGCCACTCATTGGACATACTGAATTTGCCAAACTAGAATTTGCCGAGCTCCATCCAGCATTGCAAGTTGCCAAATTTGCAGTGCACGTTGCTAAAAGAGTTGTATTCGTTGAATTTGTTGAATTTGTACAATTACTTAAACTAGTGTTGGCACTACTCCAACCGATAAGGCAAGTATTTAAAGTGCTATTAATGCTATTGGATGCAGAAATACAGGCTGCAAGATCAGAGCTACAAGTTGATAAACTGCTCGAACAGGTGGTATTTGTAAGATTGCTTAGGCTTGTGTTGGCATTACTCCATCCAGTATTACAAATTGCTAAATTAGCGTTACAAGCTGATAAAGAATCTGTGCATGCTGTACAACTGCAATTACCTAAACTTTGATTGAAATTACCACTTAGCTTAGATTCATTCAAGTACATGGGAACAAATACGGCGATGAAGGTAACGAGGGCTCCAAATAAAAAGAAGACTAATCTTTAAATGCAGTGATTGTTTGATCTTGCAACAATTCTTTCCGGTTGGGTAGTGTCGGGCAAAACTTGATTGGATGTATTACTGAGATCTGCTAGAGTTTCATTTATTTAGTTTCTGTTTTTTTTGCTCCTTTTTTGCGGACTTGGTAATTAGCTTGTTTATTCCAGCTGAAAGGTCTTGACTTACTGTACTTCTAATTTAAATCTTGTATCCTTGTCCCGAGATTCTCGCATGACTATAGATGTATTTATTATCAATTACTGGATATTTTTAAAATTAAAATAGCCCAACCCAAATGTAATTTCATGATTCAGTTAAAATCAAGGCGAAAATTATATAAATTTATCATATGCAAAATTATTCTTTCCAGTATTAGCAGATATTTTGCTTTTTTAGATATGGGCAACAAGAGTTTGAACATTTTTGATTTTATATATATTTTTTAAATCAGAATCTATGAATATGTTTTTAATAAAAAAATCATTAGTAAATTAATTTTTGTTCAATAAAACTCAGTAAGATATTTTTTCGCTCCAATGTTTCTTTCCTTGAATAGAATTCCTTTTACCTTTCTTAAAACAAGACAGTTTTAATCTACTTCCCAAAAGGTTATAAGTTTAATACCTGAAAATTTAATATTCATTTCAGAAAGATGGATAGAAAGTTTCTAATTTCAAGGAAAGAGGGCTAATATTTGTTAGATCACAGGCTCAGTAAAACAAATCACTCTTTATTATTTGATGATAGTTAAATTTTTTATCATTAATTTGAATTCGTCTCGTGATGCTTAAGGACTTTCCATGAGTTTGATTATATGCATCTAACTGGATATATTTTTTCCAAGTCAAATGTCACTCAAATAAAAAAATAATTTTAAATAATCTGCTGATCCTTGATAAAATTTATTTCTGAGATGAAGACAAATATAATTATTTGTATCAAAAAGTAAAAGACTTTAAATTTTATTGAAAATCTGAAAGATGGCTTATTTTGATAGTCTGAGATTAAATCCAATCACTTTGATTTCTAACTTGAAGATTATATTTTATTTACCATAGGTATAAATAATTAGGTAGTTTATTATGTAACATACTCTTCCTTTTTAATATATGTACGATATTACTTTTTAGTAATTATGTATCAAAATAAATAATAATCGTATAATTCTGATGGACAAAAGTTCACTCAAGTTGCTGAATACCTGCGTGATTTTATCAATCTTTGCTCTAGTCTTAGATATGACTCTTCTCATCATTAGGATTATCTTTCAAGTTACAGGTTTTGAAGAATAGAACTTTCCCTCATGTTCTGTCTCCTCCTATCTGCAACTTAAAATTAAATAAACATCTCTCATTTTTAAAGCAAGTACAATCCTCATAGGGCTTACATTTATTTTTTCTATTATTGTACTTATTCTATTAATACAAAAATGGAGATCAATCAGGATCAACAAAGAATAGAGTCACTAAACCCTAATATTCAACTTGGTCGAAATTACATTTAAGATATACCCTCTTGCAAGTTTTTAAATCCTATTTTTACTCATTAACGGAGGTAGCGCAATATCTCTTCTAACTTATAATAACTCGTGCTCGATAATAATGAGTAATATTTGTATTACTATTTTAATAGTGGCTAATTCTGCATTGATAATTACTGTCGCCTTGCTAATATTAATTATAATTCTGAACAGACTGTAAAACTCTAAACCAAATAATTCTAATCACTTGAAAATGACAGATATCTAAAGATAGGAGCAAGAAATATAGAAAAAATTTGAAGAGCAGGCTCAAGATTATTTCAGTACGAATAACAACCATCAAAATTAAATAATGAAGGGTTTGATTCATCACGCATAAGAAATCTATGAAGCCGATGATAACGATAAAAAATCAGATAAGACAAGAAGAGAATTCACCAAACAAAAATAAAAAAAGAAAGGATCGAATCAATCAGAAAATGAATAAATTTTAATAGGGAGTAAAGGAAATGAGCCAAGTTAAAAATAAAAGAAAAATTAAATCAATGCTGAAAATTAACCTGTACAGAAACGATCAAAGTATTCAGCATCTCTCATGCATCAATACTATCAAAACAAAATTTAACCAAACAATTAATAAGAAATCGAATACAACTACAAACCCAATTATTTTAATCATTAGTTCTATAATAACAGGAAGGAGTAAGAGTAATTGGAGAGACAAATTAAACTGGAAGAGATGAATAGACTGAAAAACACTCTTATTGTGGATGATATCGATAATGTAAGCTAAAAATTTGAGGAGCAGAATTTTTAACTAGTGGAAGACTTGAGCCTTATCAATGAAAAGGAGAATCATGAGCCCTTGTCTTTTTTATAAACTAATGAAATGAAACGATTCACTGAGGGATAATTCAAGTTGAAGTCTAAAAATAAGAATTCTTTAATTCTCTAAAAAGAATATACGATTTTGGGGGATTAAAATACACTATAACAGTACAAAATCAATATAACTTTTGTAAAAATAAGAAATTATAAAGCGAACCTCAAAATCAATCAGGAGAGGGAAACTGAAGACGAGATGAATTCGCATTTCAATGATTAATACATGGAAGACAATGGTAATATAAAAAATATCTTATCGACAGTGGAATAGCCGTTAAGTTAAGAGATTATCAAACTATCCAAGATCATATTATTTAAAAATTATCCATGTTCTCGTTAATAGTAAAGAAATGAGCAAGAGTGTCCAATATTAAAATATATCGAAAAAGACGAAGGTTTGTAAATTTTGCCTAACAACAACTTCAGATTTAATGGTCAAAAGGCAATTTATGAGAATGAATAACTGGTATTTTCAAAGAAAAAAGACAATTCAAATAGAAACTAGAATAATAATTCTGTCCGGGAGAAATATAATGAAAATGAGGAAGTATATAAGGAAAGAAAATAATTTTTTGGGAAAGAATGGTTGAAATAAAAGTACCAGTAATAGGAGTATTCACATAATGCTGTGAAATCTAAAAGCAAACGTCTGCATAGTTTAAATTGTATAAGAAGCAAGTATCATCAATGATTTTTATAATATAATTCAAATCACATCAATCATGAGAACTCATCTTAGTAAACAGCGTCAAATCTTAAAGAGCAATGCATATGCCAAGCAAGTGGATAAATTCGTAGAGCTCGCGCTGTCACTGGATTCTGAAATTTTAATACGATTTTTTCATATCTGTTAGAGCAAGCATCACACATTGCCCCATTATCGACAAGATTCCAAACAGAGCCATTCATACTCGATCAAAATTGAATAGACGTAACCCACTGGTCTAAATCTCCTCTTCCTTGCACAATAGCACCAATCCAAATTTTAGGATTTTCACAACTTACTTGAATCCATGGTTTAATGTCATTGTTTTTTCGAGCCCAGCAAGCAGGTTTTAAGATATTATCAAGAATATAGTGAACATGATTGTTATCCCAAGTTGAAGAGAAGCTGACTTTTGCATTGAGAGCCACAGCCCTTATACCTTGAAGGCTATCGATTTTTTGGTTTTAAGCTTGATATTTCTTTTAAAGACAATCTTTTTAGTGTTACTTTTTATGTAGGTCACACACAAGAGCATTACATTCTTTGCATTCATTAGCCCTGTCTTTTCCGACTCCACACTTTAAACAAATGATTTTAAATCCTTTCGCATCTTTTTCGAATTGTTGCTTTTAAAATTTTTCCATTGCATTAATATCTTGAAGAGTCCGGCCAAGTTCTTTTATGAAAGCCTCTCTTTGGTTGAGAGGCTTCCAGCCAGCAAATCCTTGTATATTCTGTAAATTATATTATGATTTATAAAGTATGAAGCATTCATTAATATTTGAAGTCCAACCATCATTTATGAGTATTTATGTATCAATTGTTTTAATTTGGCAATAATCAAAACTTAAAGAAAGATATCACTTCATTTTTTTTTTATGCTCGGAGGATTTTTTGTTTTTCATTTATCCTTTAAATTTAACGATTTATGCGATAATAATAAATGATCATTAAATGCAATTGGGACAGAGATCATAGTCACATATATTGCATCTTAGCCAATGATGGTTGTTATTAATTGTATTTCTACACAAATCGCAATGGAATCTCTTATATCCTTTTGGATTTCCAGAAGCCAAAGATAATTAATGACCTTATTAGCAAATTCTTTCATTATGATTTTCTTCATTAGAATTGTATCCATTAAGAGTTACCACATTATTATTTTCTTCATCTTAATCTTAATCTTTATCCTCATCTTCTTATTCATTTTCTTCTTCCATTTATTTCTTATCATTAACCTCCCTTTTATATTCTTCCTTTGTATTTTTGTCATGATCTTCATTATCACTATCCTCCTCTTAACATTCCCGCAAATACCGTTTATATTTTTCTTCGGATAATTAACTACACTTAAAATAGTTTCCACTTCCTCTCACCAAATATCTCATGTCTTGGACGTGCTTAATGAGATTATCCTACACTTCATATTATCTGATATGATTGGTTTCTGTCCAAATGCTAATCACATGTTTATTGGGCTAAAGATTTCTTAATCCAGCTGAGGAACCGCATTTCGGGTGAACTTTTCTCTTGCCACAAATTTACTCAAATTCAATGTTTCCGGCTTATTGTCTCCTTTTAGAAGCTTGACCAGAAATATGTGTACCTAAGCCTGTTAATTATACGCTAGCTCTGCCTGTAGCTTCAGTTTCTTTGGTATACTCCGCATCCGCATGCTTGGTTCTTTGACCTAAGACTGAATAAAAAATGATTCTGTTAGATTTATTCATAATAAACCCAGGGTCTAAAACATAGGATTGAATGATAGGTTCGGAACGCTTGGGACACATATAACTCCCCATTTTATTTTATTACTGATTAATAATAATAACTAATTAATTCTTATAAATAAAAATAAAAATAATAAGTCTTTATTCTGCGTGCTATTTAGATGTTTGTTATTAATGGATTAAATGATTGAGTACAATATGTTTGTTTGAGAATTCATCAAAAACTGATAAACCCCACCCCCCCTGTTTTTCTATAATATCCTGATTTAATAATTATTTTGCTTGACATTTTTTGCTTTTACTCCTCTCTCTATTTTTTCTTAATATTTTTTCATCTATCTCCTTGCATAGTTTTAAAATTAATCATCATGAATATATGGATATAAAACCTAGTCATAATAATGAAATTGCTTTAATGAAATTGACTATAGATGAAAATAATTAGAAATTTGATATTGAAGACAAAAATATATTTATATTTTTTATAGAAAGAGAATGTTTCAAGGCACATATAATTAATTTGATAAAAAGAATTAATTAATCTACTATAATTCGGAAATTGGATTTACTTAACTATAATAACTCTTTTCTTCAATCACTATCTAAATTTTATAGAGTATCCATTAATTTTATTCTTTTCATATTTTCAGGAGAAACTCCGAGCTCATCAAAAGCTTTGCTCGTTGCTCCAATTCATTTGCCATGCCTTTGGCGTTTGGATATTTTTTTATTTTTTGCAATTCGACATTTTATCACTATTGCTTCACCATCGTCTTTCCTTGTTTCTGATCTATATCTCGCAATTTACCAAGCTATGACCTTATTGACAGTGAAATAAACTCCTGATCCTAAACTCCCATCTTTACTTGGCTTAAAACCCTAATTCATTATTGAATCTGCGCATTATTAAGTGGTGCCATGGTAAACAATGATTCCTTTTGGACATTCTCTGGCAAAATGCGAACTGTTATTGCTATTACAAACACGGCAGTAATGATATCGGTGACTTTCCTCGCATTCTTTTACTCTACACATTCTCGACAGTCTTAATTTGATTAGACGAAAGAACGAAATCAATTTTCGCGTTTTACTTGAGAGGTTTTGTTTTTATAAAATAGCATCAATTTTCTTACAACCTCCAATTGTTATTTTCATCTTTTCTAATAGGGAGATCTAAAATTCTATGATAGGCTTATTGAGCCAGTTGATCATTAACTTCTATCTTCCGAAAGAAATGATATCTCATATTTGATTTACAAAAGATCGACCTCATCAAAATTTGGAGAGTTTGGTAGCTTTGATATAGTTCAAATAGTGCAAATGTAATCCGCAACTTGAAAGATTCCACTTAGATGTGTGTGAGTCGCTAATTTGTCAATACTTGGCTGATTTTAAAGATAGAAAAGACTATTGGGGCTTAATTCAATTTAATTTCTGGCTTTTTAATGAATTTGATAGATATAAGTGTAAAATATTTCGTCATTAGTGAAATTTTATTTGATAGAATAAATCTTTTGATAGTTTCTTCTCCTTCAAAAATATAAAATATAATAAGCCATCCAAAGCCGATCAATGAGAATTAAATACTTAAATTTTTCAATTTTTTAGTTCCAAGCCAATGTGCATTGAATAATTGATTTGTTTATTTAGGTGTTCTTGGATTAAATGATTCATATTTTAAATATTTACAAATTAATGGCATAAATCGAATCATTTTTTTTTTAATTAAATTTATGGGCAATTATTAATTATATTGTTTCACAATGTTCTTCAAATTCAGGCTAAAATTGTTTTGTTGTTTTGAATTTCAATTATTTAGAAAAAATAATTTTGAAGACGGATTCTTCAAAATCAAACATATTGGGCAATTTATAGTTCCCCTATTCAAAATGGTCTTAGAATTAAAGTTAAGATTGTTCTTATGTAGTAAAACTTAATTAATAAGAGTTCAGAGTTTTAAAGGTGGATTCGCAAATAATATTTTCATCAGTTTCCAGCTTATTAGCGATAAAAGAGTTATGGGAAGTAATAATTGACTTCATATAAGGCATTGAAACAATTTGTCTTGCTTTGTTGAAAAAATTATTTATATACTATAATCCTTGCCTTGATATCTATCTTATAACATTGTTATTTTGATATAATCCCCAAAAAGGTATGAATATAGAACATTTCAATCATAATAAGAACTCAATTCATGGGAATGAGATCAATGTAAATAGGAACTCACTTCGTGCGATAGAAAAAAAAACCTGTTTTAAAATAATAAAATAATTTTAAATATGTTTTGAATCCTAGCACAAAAAATCACAATCAAAGCGCAAACAATCACAAATGCTTTGTCACATACCCACTTCCAAAATTTCTCTCAATCTAGATTGTCCACCAATTCTTTTCATCACTTTATCGAAATGTTTTTCGAATTTATTGTCGAAACCTGATGATGGCATCTTTTCTTTCAAAATCCTCTTGTATATCTTTTTAAGTTCGCCTTTGCCGGCAATTTGGACAAGTATTTTTGCTTTTAATCCATTGCTCAAGATCTTGTTTTTCAAAAAATTGTCTGCAACAACCAAGATGTCTTGGCTATCTCGTAATCATGTGGGTAATTGAACATGTGTATCTTTCCACTTTTTTTTAAAATAGTTCTTTCGTTAAAATTTCTATTTGTATGTAATCCTAGGCACTGATCTTCTATAATGGTTCCCATTCAACTGTTTTGATTTCTTCAATTGCTGTAATTGATGATGAGACTGGGGCTGTAGTAACTGTTTTAGTTTCCGAGCAATATTTGTAAACGACCAAACCAACGCAAACAACTATGGCTCCACAAACGATGATTGGATGAGCACAGGCAAAAGACCAAGCTGATGTTGCAACTTTGACTCCACATGCGGCAATAGCTTTAGCACCTGTGACGATGGCAGTTTTAACGGCAGTAATTACTGTTCCCATTTCTTGGAGAAAAATTTATAGTTACTTAGAATTTTAAAAATATAATAATTTAATTCTTGTTGTTAAAATACAAAATTATTACAAACTGAGTGATTAGCATTATTTAAGTTTAGTTTATCCCTCTTTGAGAGTTCCTTGATATCTATCTTATAACATTGTATTTTGATATAATCCACAAAAATTGTATGAATATAGAATCTTGAAATCTAAATAGGAACTCACTTCGTGGGAATGCAAATAAAATCACAAATATCTAAAAAAATGAGTCATACAATAAACCCTGCGGAACTAGAAACTAATCTGATGCAGACAAATAAAAAAGATCATTCATTTCTTTCACGAGATCGATTTCGACTATTTAATTTTTTTTATGGTTATTTTACTTCTATTAATTGCTTTAATTTTTATGTTTTAAGTGCTATTTTAATACAAATTGTTTTTTTTAATATACTCTGAAATTTGGAGAGCTGGCTTTGAATTATGCAAATCCAATCAATGTACTGAGAATCTTTTTCTTCTACTTGCTGCCATGTCTTTTCGCAATGGATTTTACCAAATCCTAATTTTTAAGATAATTTTCTTCGATAGAAATAATCTCCACAATGTATATTGCAACCGTAATAATTGATGTTGCAATTTTTATCTTTTTGTATTTTTCCAAAAGATGAAGTAAATATTAAAGATGCTTCTCTTCTAATGATAGCGTTAATTTATTTTTTTTAATCAAAATTTGGATATTTTTCTTTGAGACTCTTTATTGATTATTATGTTTTAATTCTGTTTTTTATTTTTGCATTGAACTTCCTCTCAATTTATCTTTTGATCTGATGTCTCTGGTTGAAGGTATATTAGCCAATAGGATAGCCAATCGCGCTCAAAATCCTTATAATAAAATGAGGAATGTATTATAAATTTTGTTTTTATCTGAATTTTTCAATTCTATTGTACTATTAATAATTATAGTGAATTAATTCTTGTTATTTAAATGGGCTATTCTTATTTGATAATTATTTAAAAACATGCAATTTGAATAAACTATCAGCTCTTTTTCAATATCGACTTCCTAATTTAATTGTTTCTATTTTCATTGAGAGTATATGTGCTTCCACCTTTCACGCGATCGACTCTCAAATCACTGGCATGCCAATCCACATTTTTGTTATCAACTTCAAAACCCATTTTACCTTATTCCGATTTGTAAATTGAAACATTGATTGTGTCGAATATATTTTGACAGTTTGACTGATAAAGACCATTGGGCCCCTTCAAATAGCCTGTTACTACAGAATAAATCGATTTGTTAGCTATAAAAATATAACAAGAAGGTTAAACATAATGTGTTTATTTTCGGTTATCCAGAATAAATTTGTTTGGAGTTACAACTTTTCCGTTGAATAGCCAGAAGAAGTTAGAGATCCGGGAGCTGTAGCGAAAAAATAATCAGGAGCGCTGTCTTTGATCATATTGTACTCTAAAAATATATATTTTTTTGAATGGCCTATTGTTCTGGTTTTATCCCTCTTTGAGAGCTCCTTGATATCTATCTTATAGCATTGAATTTTTGATATCATCCCAAAAAAGGGGTATGAATATAGAACCTTGCAATGCAAATAGGAACCCACTTTCGAAATATTTTCGTTAAACACAAACAAAAGAAGACATCAAATTTATGGAATTTATAATTGCCATCTGTATTGTTCCTTTCCTGAAGTTTAGAATTTGTTGGACATGCTTCCTTATTAAACTTATTTAAGACTTATTATTATATTATAATTTCAGGATTGATAAAAAGTATTTGTAAAACCAATTATAATTAATTCTTGAATGGGGACAACAATAGGTGTATTAACTCCAAAAATGGCTGCAGATATAGGAAATACTATGACTAACGTTCCATGGAAATGCAATGCTTGTGGAGGTGTTCACATGGTCTCATAGTATGGAGGAAATATCGTGACTGGAGCATATTGCCCAACAACAGGCAGGCGAATTTGATCTTGCATAAAATTTACAATTCATATTCTCAAGCTATTAATTATCAAATACACTAAATAAGAGCAAATGCGGTAACTTTATTTTCAAAAATATAATAATTAATTTAATATCTTTTTTGTAATTGATTTCTTGCAAAATAGTACTTAATAAAAAAGTTAATAACATTTGCCTCTCTTCTTAGGTCCAGTTTGACTAATATTGATTGACTGCTTTGACAGATCCCGTTTAAATGCCACTGTTTTACTTAGTTTATCCATGGAATAGTTTGTGGATATCTATCTAAAAACATTGTATTATTGATATAATCCAAAAAAGGGTATGAATATAAAACCTAACAATGTAAATAGGAACTCCCTCGTGGGATACATAATATTTGAAATTAATTTTTTAAACTTAATGGCATTTATGATATCGATCCGTTCGCTAATTTTAAAAATATTTTTAAGTCAAATAATATTAAATAAACTTTTCTTTTCTTTCTTTTTCAGTTGTTTTTATCCCAAATTTTGATATTTTTAAATACATTAAAAAAAGCATTTTTTACTTCTCAAGATTGAATTCTCAGCTCCAATAGATAACTATTGTTGAAGAGGATAAACTTTGTTTCAGTAAGGTCATCTTAAGATACTTATTCGCAATCGGAGTTTTTTTTATCATCAATGAATTTCTATAATAAAAAAAAATATGCTATTTATCAGAAAACGGAACTTCTTATTTCAACTTGCCCAGCAACAGCAGTAATCCAGTCATTGCCCATGAACTTTGTTTCAAAAGTGACTCTTGCCTGTAAATACTCTGGTCCCTGCTGACTCTTTTCATTCCAAACATACACTCTAATTCGACAATGGATGAGAAAAGTAAAAAAATTAATTTGTTTCTTATATTATCCAATTGCAGCACCGGTAGGAATGTCAAGGGTAAATCCACAAGGAAGTTTTTCGCGCTCGATATTATTAAATAAAAAACGTACTTTTTCCTTGAGTAGATTGGCATAGTGTTTGCTGAGATTTGAATCAAAGACAGGAAAAAGTTTTTATTTTACTAAAGGGTATAATTATTTAGCAGCTATTTTAGCAATTTTGCTACCCATTTGTTTTCAGATCTTTTCCTTTCTTGGCAGAGAATTATAATAGGTTTAACTCTTGTTGGTTAGAGAAGAAATGTTAAAGAATTTAATTATTAGAGCTATTTCTGTGTTTATCATCCCTGAAAGATAGTTTCTTTATATCGATCTTATTACATTGTATTATTGATATAATCCACTAAGAAAGGATATGAATATAGAACATTACATTTCTAATAGGAACTGACTTCATGGGGAAAAAAATAACTATTAATTTGAGAAAATATTGGATGAAAATTATTCGTGTTGGATAAATTATATTTATTAGATATTTTCCGCAGTCTCCCGTTTTTGAATCTGAATTTACAAAAACATAATTCAATTAATTGAGATGCTTCATATGCTTCATACTTTAAAGATATCATTTAAAATAAGATTGCTTCAAATCACTTACTTTTCCAGACTTGGTAGTTAATGTTCCCTTTCTTAAAAGTAACAACGCAATCATCAATTGCATACTTGTTTAAATAAAAATCACTGCCATCTTGAGAGCCAACTGTTTCCCAGTTTGTATTTGGATAATATCCATTCATCAAGTTTGAAGAAATGCATTGACAAATTCCGCTTATGAGATCTGTTTGCCCGATACATAGGTTGACAACATTATAGATTGTTGCAGTTACAGTTGTGTCGCAACTCAGCGAATATGATCTTTAAGTGGTTTCAATTTCGAGAGCATTGAGGGTGAAAAGAACTGTGAGGAAAACAATGAGAACTTTGAGGGCATTTGTGGACATGTGCTTTTAATCTTAAATACAATAATTTAGATATTTCAAAAATAAAATAAAAATACAGATTTTAATTTAAGTGTTTTTAATTTAAGAATTATTCCTCTTTGAGAGTTTATTTATATCCTATAGCATTGTATCTTTGATTTAATCCCCAAAAAGGTCTGAATATAGAACCTTGCAATGTAAATGGGAACTCACTTCGTGGAAATCTTCTAAGAATTATATCCGTTCTGTTGAGGCGCTTCAGGTTTTTCTTGTTAATATCATTTTCTGTCCCTGTTATTATCTGATCTATTTACTAAGATATATTCAGTATTCACTGATGAATTTTGGAATGAGTAATAAAATAAGGAGAACATTTTCATTTGGCTTAAAAAATTATTATTATTTTCAACACATAATCTGTCTCATTTATTTATCATCATTTTCCATTTATTCGAACATGTTAATGATCCTTCTTATTTGATCCAAAGTTTCCAATTCAATTTTGGCAGACCCCACTTACCAAGCCACTTATTTTATTTAAAGTCATAAGTAATGAAAAAGTGTTCTTCGCCACTCTTTTAAGATACCTTAAAAAAGTTAGAGAGTGAGTGATAGTAGTATGTTTTGTAATCATCTGAACTGTTTCCTAACTTAGCAATTTGAGGCTCTGGATAAACACGAAGCTCATCATAAATTCCAAAATCCAAGATTCTTTTTTCAGATTCGCGAACAGAACCATCCTTTTGCGGTTCCACGAAAGATCTTGCAATAAACAAATGATTTTTATCTTGATACATGGATACCATTTCACTCCCATTTAAATAGCAAATAGATAATTTCCGGAAATTGAAGAATTTGCCCACAGGCAATCCTTCTGTAAAAATGAGGCACGCTTTTTATCCTGTGATAGACATACTTAAATAATATGAATGAAGTAATAATTCTTCAATATATAATATTAATGAAATTATATCTCTATCATAAATTTACTTCGACATGAATACCGAAAATAATGATTTTCCATTTTATTAATCTTCAGTCTATTTTTATATTTATTTTGCGAATTAACGAAATTTTATTTGTTTAAAATTGCTAATCTTTATCTTCTAGCAAATTTAGTTTGGGTATCATAGTAACAATATTAAGATAGAACCTTGCAACATATAAACTATCATTTCAATATTTTTTCATGGAATTAGCGATTAAATTGACAGGGTTTTAGTCCGTTTCTTTTTTTCTTTTTTATACGGCAATATTATTATTTTACATCGTATGGAATAGTACACGGCAATATTATTATTTTACATCGTATGGAATAGTACACTGCAATTGACAGATATCGGCAGCATTATGCTGTTGTAGCCAAGCATATTTTATGCTAAAGCTCCCTTATCTCCGTGTACCAAGTCTAAAGATTCGTTCTCTCATGGCCTTTAGTAAAGAAGGGAGCCTCTCTTGCCGGTAAATTTATTTGGAGGAAATATAAGGATGAGATAAAATAATTTGGAAAGGTATTATTAGCTTCTTTCCCCGCACTAATACCTGGAATTGGAATTGCTATTGCTATTGCAGGCATTATTTATGTTATTTGTAATGATACTAAAAAGTAAAAGACAATTGAAAGTAAACTAAGGTAAGTTATCGAAGCTGACAAGATTTAAGAAATTTAATCTTATATGGACGCTTATCTGAGATGTTTTGATAGTGTCAAAAAATTGTAGTTGTATTGCCAGGACATTAAAGCTAGAATAAACTATTGCATTGAATTAGGTTCCAAACTGAAGAATATTTACAAACAAATAATAAATCCAGGATTCACAGAGAAGCCATTTTAAGTGAATTTGTAAGTTTGCGCTCTTTATTATAAACTGGCAAAAATAGTTATACAAATAGAAGTCCTCACTTTTCCCCAAGATGTATAACGATTAATGGATGTTCTCATAAAGAGGCATAAGTAAATTAAAAGAATAATGATTTCCCAACTAAAAACAAGAATAAAACTTGTTTACGATAAAGTTCAGATCTATAATTCCTCTAAAGAGTGTGTCCTCTAATTTTTCAATCAAGATTCACTCTTGTCATAAGATTTTTATTTGATTGAGATTTTTGATGAATTATTTAGATGCCCGCTTACTAAAACTCCCATCGATGGCCTCTTTGATTCAAAAATATGGACAAATAAAGATTCACAGATTGATGCCAACATTCAAAAGTTGATGGATGAAAGCAAATAATAGCCGGCTTATCTTGGATGTAAGCTAAAGGAATATAGCAATATAATAGATGCTAATTTGGATTCTAGAATTAGATAGATAAGGTTCAATAAAAAAGCTAATAGATGGACTGGCTATTATGAAAATTTAAAAAATAAATCAGGATCTCATGACCACGATTTCGGTTAAGGCAAAGATAAAGTGGAATTTGATAAAATCAAGGTCATGTTTTTCTGGTATAATTATATTCCTTTTCATAATGGAAAGATATTCTCCCTTATTTTGGCAGCAGTTAACTTAAATCATAAAATTGTTTCAATTGGAGAAGTGCCTGGATATCTATTTAAGATATAAAATGAATTTAATTATAGTTTGGAATTCGATCATTTGACTTATATAAGACAAATACAATCTGATGGGTATAGAAATCTTCAATTTTAATTTTAGCCTAAAGGTACCAAGCAATCATATGGCCCTTTTACTGGATACATCGAGACTTTAGATAAAAACTATAGACTTGGCTTCGGATGTCGAAATCCTTACCTTTTCAATTTTATTAAAGGATATACTTTTCATCAAAAGAATTAGAATGACTCCTCTCAAAAACTTATCTTTTAAGCTGTGACTCCTTTGAAAAAATTTCAATAAGGAAAAGATGAGCTATCTGAATTCACCTGCAGAATTACAAATGAATCTGATCCAAAAACGTATATGTATATGGTACGAGATAATCGAGATCAGAAAGTGTCAGTGTTTGGAAATAATACATCTGGAGGAGAGATGATTCGAATTCAATTAACTAAAAAAATAGCTAACGGACAGTACAATGGCAAAATTTTTGTTGATAGTTACAACTAATGCTCGACTTACTTATCGAAATCCTATAATCTGAAATGGACAACTTAGAAAACTCCAAAAGAAAGATAGACGACTTTTTGCATCAGAATTAGGCAAGATTGATCTCTGTCGACATGAATATAAAATTTAATTAGTTCTCCTTTATAGAAATATTTGAAAGTTTAAAAATATATATTGAATACAGGATTATTAAATATAAAGGCTGATAAATTATTATTATTATTATTATTATTATTATTATTAAGGAAATACTATTTATAAAATAATAAATAAGATCAAGGCTAATGCAGTTGTCGTTATGCTTGAATAATTCCTTTTTCAGTTCCTTTATGTTTACAAAATGGACACTAATTTTTTTGTTTACACCATTGAAGAATGCATCCAAAGTGAAAAACATGTCCACATGTCAATTGTTTAATTCTTTCACATTTTTGATGGGCCTATTTTTTAATTTCTAACAGACAAATCCCACATGGTTCATCTGAATTTAGTACTCTCTTTTTGATTTCTTATAAATAAGTTCTTTGATTTTGTTTTTGTCTTAGAATTGCAATCTTTTTCCTCTCCTTATAACCTTCCCATCGATTTTTCAATCCCTTTAAATGAAGTTCTAAATCTTTTGGACGAACAGGAGCTTTATTTTAGATGGATAGTTAATACTTTTAATAATGTTAACTATGACAAAGAATCGTTCTGTAAATGATTTAACTTTCGTCGAAGCTCCAATGAGGACCATCATTTCCCCAAAAATTTTACTGTAGCCAAACAATCTCATTGTTACCGTTGGTTAGGTACTTTACTTTATAAACAAGAAAATTAAATCCAGCGAGAATTTTCATAATTTTAACTTATTCATAATTAATCGTAATGACATATTATTTTGTGATTTGTTCTGGAACGTTTAATTGAAATTTGAGCATATTGTTGTACTCTTAAGCTTTATGAAAGAGAATTTATTATAATAGTTTAGTTAGTGGTATTAAAGTTTCATTTAAGATTTTAGTATTTGATTCCTGAATGTTGGCTTCTTCTAATCTCCATTTAAAATGATTTTTTTCAAGGTTTGTTACTACAGAAACTTTAACCCAATGAATTCTGATGCTACTTTTTAGTGGAGTCTTCATAATTAATATAAATGCCTATAATCATTTAAATGAACACGATAAAAGAACTTGTTACCAAATTGTATCTCGAAATTTATCGAGGAAAGTACAGATGGAACCCAAATCCAGATCTAACAGCAGATGAGAAACGTGAAATATTTAAAAGAATAGAAGACAAATGTTTTGAATGTGGACGAACATTAGTTCCCATCGGTTAGGCAAGAAAGAACGGCAAAAATCACGTCGATTGGAAAGGGAAAGGAAGGCATCTACATAAAAAATGTTGGAAATAAATGACCTGATAATGATAAGTTCAAAACTATTTATTGGATAGAATCTATTTTTAACTTTTTTACTCCGAGTATCAAGAGAATGACGAGTTAAAACTCAAAATAAATTAGACATATTTCGATAATGGAAAAATAACTGAAGCATATAATAGCTAAAAATTAAGTCTATATATCTACGGCCAATTGTCCTTTTTCTTTTTTGTACAGCGATCTTCAACGACAATCTCTTCGCCATACTGTGGTAAGTCCATATTATCTAATTACAATCTCTAAACATAATGCAAATCACCAAAATGAATCTTCGGGTAATTTCGAAAGCATTTCACAGTGCTGCTTGTGAAAGCTCCAGTTTTTGAGTTGGCATTCTTTACTGCAATAACGCACTTTTCTACATTTCCCGCATAGAAGTAATTTGGCGTCTGCTTTATAACAAACTTCACACACTATCTTTCCATTTGTTTTTTAAAAATGTTAAAGTTCTTTCTGAATTTTAAACCAATCGGCATTGGTGTTGATGTTGGTTTAATGCCCTTGAATGTTATTTAGTCCTCCTTCGCGTTGTGGGTCATAATTAACTCCTTTAGTAGCTCTTTCCAGCAGTTATTTTTCATTCGATCGACTGGAACCTTTCGCTTGTGAGGCAAAGAATTAGTGTTTTTTGTTTTTTACATCATACAGCAAACGATGACGCATGAAATGGATAAATCGATCGACTTCATGGAGAGCCTGGTCTTTTGTTTGGAAACCCTCAACAAAAATACCGTTATTATCAGTTGGATAAGCGACTCGAAAAGGTAATTATTGATACATGTTATTTTATTGTACTCTTATAATAAATTAACTCTTACAAATCCATAAAAATTAATTAAAAATTAATTAAAGCTCATCTGTTTTGTTAATTTTATCCCTCTTTGAGAGTTCCTTGATATCTGTCTTATATCATTGTATTATTGATATATTCCCCAACAAAGGTATGAATAGAATGTAAATAAAATCTCAAATCGTTGGATCGACTAAGAAAATAAGTTAAAATCATGATTTAGGAAGCAAAAAACAATCTATCTCTAACTATTTATAATTCGGTAAGCATACAATCAGAATCGATTTGCGCATTGCCTTATGTTGTTTCTTGCTGCGTCTACAATTTGAATGTCTCCATTTAAATACTGATTTGCAATTTGAATGGCTTTGTGGCAGCAATCAACACATTGTTTAAATTTATTTTTTGCAAAGTACAATCCTGACAAATTGATATAACTCATGCCAGTTTGAATATGTTATTGTCCTTTGAGATGTTTAAGTTCGTATTACAAAACCTTTTTATAATGTTACTCAGATTTTTCGTGTTCTCCATTTAATCGATAAAGTCTCGCCAGACAATCACGAGATTTTGCTATCTCTGAATAATCTGCTTTAACCTTTTAACGGATTTACACTCCTTTTAAAATTGCTGGTAATGCTATATCATAGTTTTTAGTTTCAGTGTAGTAAGCTCCAATTAAACCGTAAAAGTTAGCTGTTAAGACGTGATTTTAACCAACTGTTTTTAAGGCTTTTTTGAGCCCTTAGCTTGCACATTTGAAAGATTTTTCGTATTCAAAGAATGCTCCATACATCCTTGCTTATTGATCTATGTTTTATATTTCTTTGATTTAATCTGCTGTAGGGAGATGGTAGAGATAACTTTGATATTTTGTTGAAGTGATGGAATACAACATTATTTGCCCTTTGATATGGTGCTACTAATAAAATAAGAATTAAATTAAGATATTTTGAATAAACAAATTGAAAAAATCATTCAATATTTAACGTCAACAAGATTGGAGCAAATAATAGATTAATCCAAGTCCTCAAAGGATGGTTAGTGTATATTTATTATTATAAGATTTTATTGAAGATATCCCTCTCTTTTGAGAAGATTGAAGATCTTTTGCAAAGTCCCCTCCGTTAAATGCTCTAATATAGAATAAATAAACTCTCACTAAAGGAGAAGCAATTGTAAATAATAACTTTCCAAAAATTTAAAAAAATAAATAAGATAACAACTTTAGATAAATTTAAGTCTACAAAAATTAACTTGATTATAAATAATAAATAACATAATTAAAAAAAAGAAAAGAGAAATTAATTTTTTTATATTATTTTTAATCATTATGGAAACAGCTTCTATTGATATTAGAATGATTGGCTATTTGTAAGTTTACTGCCCCCCAAGATTAGGAATTATATGTCTTGTGGAAATATAAAGCAATATACCTCTTTAATTTAAAAATACTATTTTTATAAATATTGATTAATCCAAAACAATAATAAAACAGCAACAGTCATCCTCTGAATATTATTCACCCTCAAGAAAATTAAAAAAGATATTGCTCTTTTCCAGCAGATTTTCATCATTGCAATTTTAAAGTGTAAATTCCTATATGTCATTTTATTACCAAAGATAATAGCAAATATTCAACTGTAATTTCTTTTTAAAATTTGGAATTTATTCCGCATCACAAACTTTGTGATTAGCGCAGTAGAGTTATGAAAGTAAGCTCATTTAAACCTTCAACGAATTATGCAGGAAAAAGTTTAAATATATAATGATAATTTTATTATTTTGATAGCTTCTTCGTAAAGATTGAAAAGCATAAACTGTTATTAAGCAAAGATTTGCGAATGCAAAGTTATCACGAGGGAAAAATTAGTTTTTAAATCTCCATCGAGCGTCCGAATTAACATTAATAATCACAATAAAAGAATGATAATCCTCCCATTGTTGTTGATCGTTCTCGCATCTGCTCAATAGTGTCCCTACTGTTAATATAGTGCCTGCACAATCACTTCTCAAGGTTTGGGAAACTGCAGTGCTTGCAACGTGGGCGCTCTTGTCAGTGTTATTGCAGGAAGTTCGCAAGGAGCCTCGTATGAATAGACTATTGGAATTTGCCAGCAATGTCCCTCAGGTTGTTAAGTCTGTCAATATGGTATGTTTTATCCTGCGGCTGGTGGAGAGGTATTTACGCTAGGATGTACAACTTGTGCACAAAACTATGCTCTCAATTATAGTTGGGGGCAAAATTGTGTGCCTTGCCCAGCCAATTGTGTAAACTGTTCCTGCAATGCTTTTTGCTAGATAGTTTGGTGCAGCACCTGCTCGACTGGATATACTTTAGCTAATCCAGGCACTTCTTGTACGCCAACAACTGCCGCCCTTTCAAGCAATGAATCTGAGAGTTCAAACGTTGGACTAACTATTGGACTCAGCGTCTGGGGATCAGTGATGACTATTGCTGCAAGTAAAAATAATCTTATATAGTTGTTTTCTTAGTTCTGTGGCAAAAAAGAAAAAGCGAGCCGCTAATTCCAGGATTATTAAACTCTGAAATTGAAGTAGGTAAAATTCGATCATGATCTGAGCAAAAAGCACAAATATAATGCATCTTCAAAAATATTTATGAGTTAAAAATATTTATTGTGCGATTCCTTCCAATATGTTGAAACAAATCCTCCAGAATTGCAAGAGAGTGTTAAGGCCATATTATAATATTTGTTGAATTGTATTGAAAAAGAATTAATTGATTTTATAATTATCGATTAGTCTAAAGCATGGAAGATGATCACCCTTCATTAATTTTAGCTCCTTACTTAAAGCAGCAATAATTATGGCCCAAAAAGGGGGAATGCATCCTAGCTCAATTCGATGAAGAGTCAGTTGTTGTTTATCAAGCTTTTAAACCTGAAATTGCCAAGGCCATTATTAAACATCAGAATTATCATCATGAAGACTGTCTTGAGAAAGGGTTGAGTTTAACTCGAATGACTTGGGTTAAAACCAACTTTTTATGGATGATGTATCGATCTGGTTGGGCTACAAAGCACAATCAATAAAGAATACTAGCTATTAGAATCACTAAAAAAGGATTTGAATAAATTTTAGTTCATGCGTACCACTCCATCTTGAAAACTCAAAACTTTCCTCAAAAAGTGCGATTGCAGTGGGATCCAGATCACTTGCCAAACGGAGATAAAGTTAATAGTGGAAGAAGAGCTATTCAATTGGGACTTCCTCCTGGCTTATTCCTTCGAATATCAAAATAATTTATAGTCAAAATCGAAGATGTTACAAGCATAGCTCAAAATGGAAGAGCTAAGTTGGATAAACTTTAGGAATTGCTGACTCCTCTTGAAGAGGTGTATGAAATTAAAGATAAATAACTACGAGTTGTAATAATGAATGGACAAAAATGATAATCTATATAAAACTTTTAAAATCAGGTTGCGTCTAAAGATTCCTAAATATAACTAGAGAACTTTTATACCTATTATGAGATTCTATTGAATATTTTCTCCTCTCAACCCTTACAAGGCCCTCTAGACCTCCGGAAAGGCTCCTGAGGGTAATTTTACAATAGCTTGCAGACTTGCTCGCGCTTCGCTTGAGAGAAAGCAAAAATACGAAAATAATTTAAATGCTATTGCGGTGAAACGATAACTTGGTCATCATCAACAAAAACTGAAAATTGTAGCCTACCCTTCTGAAAAAGTACTCGAAGAATATCGCACTGAAATTCACCCGATAATTGAAATATACGCCACAAACTGCAAACTAGCACAATGCATGCCCAAACAACCGAAATATGATCAATTCCTGATATTATTTAATTATTGCTTAGCGATCATTTATCCATGGGTAGGTGCAGTCTTAATACCACAACCAAACAATTCGGAATTTGAACAAGCATTATGGCTATTCGAAGACAGAAAGATCAAAGGACGAAGAAACTCATCGAAAACAAAACAGTAACGGGAAATACAAAAAAAGCAAAAGTTTGCAAAAATTTCGGGGATTAGTACAATTTGCAACAAAAGAATACAATCTGCTGGCGATGCAGTAAATGAGAACAAGGTAAATCAAGCACGTTACAAAGAGGTTTAAGATGGTCCCCTATTGTGAGGTTTTATTGAATATATCCCCTCCCTCTGCGAGCACCTCAGTCCGTCCGTCCGTTGCTGTGTGAAGGGGCAATGTTACAATAGGGTACAAATGAACTCTCGCTTCGCTCGAGAAAAGATAAAAATTGAACCTTTGATGTATCTCCAAATTAAATGGTCGGTCAAACCCCTAAAAAATTCCAATTTAATCGCCTTGCAGCCAATGAATTGGAAGCCTGTAGTCAAATGACTTATAAAATATTCACCCCAAAAGAGCAGAGGAGCTGCCAAAAGAATCAAAGTATAAATGGGTTCGCTTTGGAGGCAAAGAACAGCATCCCGATACGATTCGGAATTAGCATTCCCGGTTAATGATTGAGATAACCATATTCACTTAATTCTTTTCGGACAATATCAAAAGTTGCGATTTCTTAATCTGCACAAATTTCAATTTTGCAATAGAATCAATATTTGAGCGCTGACTTTTATGCTTCTCTTGTTCTTCTGAAGTGAAGGTCGTGGCTCTCCAATCTTTAAGTGATAATTTTGCCGAAAAAGATATTGCGATTGATATTCTTCATTTTTTCAAAGTCCTCGTATTGTCTGCTGGGTCTCAACATCGTTCTAGCTATGATTTCGCAATTTAGCTAAATGCATGGCTATTGTTTTGAATGATCAAGATTAATGAAAATAGATAAATGTAAAGAAATACTTCCTGTAGAAGATCATCAAACAAGAACCTCGGCAGCTTCCTCTCACATGAATTGGAAATAGAGAAATAGCTCCCATCAGATAGGACATATTTTTATCTTCTTTCTGTCTCTTTGTTTCAGAATTTCCGACTAAAATGAAGTTTTTAATTTGTTTCTATCGGCATTGCAAAGAACGAGAAAAAGCGGACCAAGTCATAGAATCATCTAAAAAAAGTTATCGTTTAAATAAAAAAATATCAAATCACCTTAAGATTTTCTTGATGACAAAATTACAATTTTAATTTCAGTAAAATAACACTATTATCACCAAGCTTATATGGAAAATAGTCCTTAAATAGTATAAAAAATAGTTAATGATTACATAATAACACTGAAGTAATTAGAAAAGGTTTTGATTATCGATTGCGAAGAAGTTGAAGGAATTGCAAATGCTCATGGCGAATTCAATATGAAGGAAATCAGTGTGATTTCAAGTGATCTTCTATCAACCGCCGGATAACTCTTAGCGTACGTAAAATACAATATTCACAAGCCACATATTTTGAAAGTCATCGATACAAAAGACTTGATGATATGCTTTGATTATCAGGTTGCTGATAAGATCAAGATTAAAGAAATGATCTTCGTGCTGAAATAAAAGAAAATAAGTGAGGTCGATGCGTTAAAGAGATAAACGTAGAAACTAAAGAAACGGATAAAGAATCTTGAGAACAATTTAAAAAACGAGTTGCCCCTCCAATAAAATAGGGTTAATTAAAAAAACGATCAGTAGTGGATTCCTGTGAGTGTTACATTTAAGCAAAATATCAAAGCACAGCCAGCAAAAATTTAACTTTATTCACAGCAAGTGAAGTTCGGCAATAAAGAATATATTCTTCCCAACGATCTTGTAATTTATAAAACTTTTGATGTTGCTCTCAACCCTAATTATCCTCCTCAAATGAAATTTATTTTTGAAATCAAGGCTGATTGCAAAGAGAACACGCACTATACAGTATTCGTTGGAGTAAGAAACTATAAATGTTAGCCTATTCCGCATGGAAAATGGGCCCATCTTAAAGATGATCCAATGTGGTATATTTTTTAAGAAGCGAATTATTATACCCCAACAACTACTTAATTTTAACGCCGCAAGTTCGAATATAAGCCAACAAAGAATGATCTTCCAAGCGATGCTAGATTTATCGCATTTTTCGTGCTTGTAAATCATAAAAAAACAAAAACTCAATATAGATTATCTGACTACGTACTTCAGGTAGATTATGCTGCATGATCTTATGTAAGGAAGTATATTATTGTTGATTATCTATAATTTTCAAATTAAAATATATTTTTTTTAGCAACATAAACCAAAGTGAAATAAGATAGAATTATTTATCATTATATCAACACGTGCGAGAGGGAAATGGATCAAAAAGTTGCGATAGTTACTGGTTCTTCTGCTGGTATCGGGAAGGCAATAGTTTAAGAGTTAGCCAATAATGGGTGCAAGGTTGTTGTTACCAGTAGTAATTTGAACAATATTGAACCGGTTGTCAAAGAGTTAATTTCAAAAGGCAAAGATGCTATAGGGATTGTTTGTGATGTTTCTAAAAAGGAAGATAGATCAAACTTAATTAAGTAAACGATATTGAAATATGGAAAGATTAACTATCTAGTCTGCAATGCGGCTGTAGACTATCCCTCTCGGAAAACTTTTGAGGTGCCAGAGGATAGGATTAAGAAGATGTGGGATATTAACTATCATAGTGTGTTTGAACTGGTCAAGGAGGCGCTACCCCATCTAAAAAAATAACCTGGTAGTTCAATTGTGATTATCACAAGTTCAATAGCCTACGAATTTGGATGGAAACCATTATTTCACTATGCCGTGACTAAAACAGCACTGATAGGTATTACAAAGACTTTGGCTCACGAACTACTCGATGATAATATTAGAGTTAATGCAATTGCTGCAGGCCTCATAAAAACACAATTATCTCATTATCATTGGAAAACTAAATAAAAATAAGAATAGATGAAAAAGTATCTGGGAATTAAGAGATTAGGGCTTCCTTAGGATATCGCGAAAGTGGCCAAATTTCTTTTGTCAGATGATTCTAGTTATATTACCGGATAGTGCATTGCAGTCGCTGGAAGACCCATTGCACGTCTATGATTATTATTGATTTGCATTATTATTGTACTATATTCTTTCCTAACAAGTATTTCTATGAATAAATATCCCTCACGAAATTATCTTCTTATATTTTGTTATTTGTTCGAGCTTACAGCCATGGATAGATAACTTAAATTGATGAGTAAGTAAGATGAAAGATGATGAAATAAACAAATTGAAGAGTCAAGGAGGACATCGGTAATGATCGGACGCAAAACGATTTTAACGTTCATAAGAGCTTATTATATTACAATCAATATAATAATTAAAACAAATGATAAGAAGACTCTATAATATCAGCAGGTGGTTGTTTGAACAGAGGGCCACGCTAGGAACAAGCAGTGCAAGGGCCTATTCCGGATTTGGCGGAAATCAACAAGCAAGGTGGATCAAATAAATTAGTGACCGAGTTAGGGTAAATGCCTATTCTGTCAATGGCGGATACTATCAAAAATAGTGGATTCAATAAGTTTGTGATTCCTTCGGCTTTATTAGAAGGAATAATGTCCTTTGCTCAATCAGAAGCGGTGATGCTAATGCACTCCTCGTCAATGGAGTCCATTATAAACATTGGGCACTCATGAACTTTAACAGCAAGACATACGATGCTAAGAAGCGAGCTATGCGGACTCAAGATGCTAGCACTAACAAATCTCCCGCCTCTAAAGGCTATTGTCCATGGGAAGAGCTGGTTCCAGTTTGATATAAATTATTTTATTATTTGGGCTCATTTACATTCAACTTAATCATTACTGAAAAGAATCTTCCCACTTTTACTCACAACGAATATCTTTCAAAATTGCTTTTTGTAAGTATTTAACATCTTTAGAAAACCAATTTTCCCCATTTTCCTTATACCGCTTTTGAAATCAATTAAATTGGAAGCCAAGTTGCATTCACTTTTCGAAGAGTTCTAATGCAACTCATGCCTACTCTCCAATAGTCTCCGGCCATGTTCTCTTTTGACTGAGTAGTTTTAGAAGATATAGCAGTTATTGATGCCAAGTATTTTGGGCAGAAATTTCAGTTTCAGCCAAACCAACAAGCCAAAGTAAAAGCGTGAGGGCTGATTGATCTGCTGATTGAGTAGCTACTTCAGTAGACGCTAGTTGGGCCGGTTGATTCGGCAGAGGATGGCGACATATATGCTGAATGATAGTAATAAGTGAACTGGCTGTTCGACTCCGGGTGAAGTGACACTGCCTCTCAAATACTGGCTATTGTGGCTGCCCCTAACTCAGACTTTTGGTCGAGAATGATGGATGTTCTATGGTAGAATTGAGGATGATTCAGTTAATTCATTGATTTCCTACTCCATAAATCTTTAATATTATGCGATGCGATGTGATGCGTTTGGCTTTTTCAACTTACTTAGACTTTTCAAAGTTAGCACTAAAAAAATGATCTGGATTAAGCTTTTAATTGTAAATATCCGAAATAATATTTATTTAATCCAACTTTAATTATTTATAATCCTTTTACTCTTGAACTTGAAAATATTTTCAATAATCAGATGATTTATTTTATTGAATACAATTTTATCATCATCATCTCTTCCAATAGTTATTGAATTTTTTAAATAAATGTACCTTTGAAGAAAAATGGAGATATTAAACATCATAAGATAATTTTATATAAGGATCACTACCATTCATAAAATTCTTATTACGAAATTTTTTTAAATATTGGCTGCTATATTTGGGTTCATTCGGAATATGATTTAATATATGATTAAATATATGGCAATTTTTCTACATAACAAATATTACTAAAAATAAAATAAAAGGAAATAATTGTCGATTAAGGACGGTAGAGATTATTTGAAAAACACCTCATCTCGAGTGAGATGATCTCATAGTTAAATTCATTTAATTGATGCTATTTGGCGAAATATCAGCATTAGACTTCCATCCATACCAATATCGTTTGAAATCAAAACGCTTATCCACTATATAAGTTGATTTTGTGTAAATTTAAAGCATTTATATTCACACTCCTTTTGTTGGGAAATTATGTAAATGCTTTGTATTATAAAAAAGTCTTAAATATTATATAGGCTTTTTGTTGTTAAAAAATATAAAAAAGTCTTATTTCCGACAAATACTTTATAAATTGACAAACATTTGTTTATGTACAATCATTTAATCAATTATGTTGCAAGCATTGCCTGCTCCATCTTTACAAACCTTAAAAGTATCGACTTTCCTCAATCAATAAGTAGCAGTTTCCAAACATACACTCGACATTGATTTGCCAAGGTTGAATAGCTCATTTACACCATGTTTTTATGCAAAAAGGAATTAAGGGAAAGAGAAAATATTCTATGATTTATCTGTTAGAAATTGTCAAAAAGCTTAAGTCAGTGGATAACCATTTATCTCGATCAATTCCACTCTATCATAGACTTTCAATGTCCCCAACGAAATACTATCTGAGGATAACGGAAATACTTGGGCTCTTTTGAAATACTAAGGAGGGCACTTCAGCGAACACATTGATTTTGAAAGACCGAAAGAAGGTTATGTTCATATTGCAAACCAAATTTTGCTTCCACCAAGATCAAAATGCAATTATTAGGGTGGCTGCTTAAGGACATGGGATGGAGTGCGAAGATTGGAAATATATCCTGATGATTCATTGTGGACCCGAGTGATCATTCCCCATGGAACTCCTCATTCTGTAGAAAAAGTAACGGGAACAAGGATGAGCTATATGAGTCAAGTGTATGTGGTAAAACAAGAAGGCCATCTTTACAAACACAAAAGCAAAGATTCATAGTTTCCAACAAAAAAGGAAATCAATGCTTAAAAATTACCGACAGAATGCAGTGCCTCCTTATTGCCGACAGAATACAGTGCCTCCTCATTGCCGACAGAATGCGGTGCTTCCTCATTGCCGACAGAATGCAGTGCCTCCTCATTGCCGACAGAATGCAGTGCCTCCTCATTGCCGACAGAATGCAGTGCCTCCTCATTGCCGACAGAATGCAATGCCTCCTAATTGCCTGCAGAAACCTAAGCCTCTTAATTGCCGGGAGAAGCTTGATCACAATCAATCATCAAAAATTTAAATTCATTGACGTATATAAATAATTTTTTTTACAAATCTCAAATCAATCCTCCAGCATGGCGAGAGGGCTTTCACTAGACTATAAATTTACTGAATAAATAATCTAAAGGTTTAAATCCAATTTAGTAGAAAAGGTAATGAAGAAGTAGTACAATACAAAACATAGTGAAAAAAAAAATATTCATAAATATTGGACCTCAATCTAATATTTTATAAGCCTCGTCTTTAGAATAAAAAAGGTTATTGAGGACAGTTCTAACAAATATAAACTGTTTGTTTTTATTTAAATCTTAATTGCTATTAATAATATAAAATTAATACAGACTGAAGAGACACTTGCTTGACTAATAAATAATTATAACTAAATTAATTCTTGCAAATAAAATTAAAAAAAATAATTTTTAATTCAAACAGTATTTAACTATTTCCTCTCCTTGGATGCAAGCTTCTTTATTGGTGTCTTATAACAATGCCGTTTTTATATAATCCTCAAAAAAGGTAATAATATTGCCCCTTAAAATTTACATATAGCAAACTTATAAAATTTTCAAAGAGGTTCTATACAGCACCTTAAATATGTTACATGGCCAGATTCTTATATCTAATTTGCCAAATTACAGGATAAGAGAAAGTTATCGATTACTAGAAGATAGCAAATTTTATTTTTAAATGGAAGATAGATTGATAAGATAAATTTAGGAAAATATTTGTTTAATGATCATTATTTCTATGACATAGACTATTCATCACTTTCGTCAAAACTATAGCAGTTGTCATTTTCTTCGTCCTCCTTCTCAAATTTTACAGTAGGGAATTTGCTACCTAAAAATTATAGGATTTTAGCATTGCCTCGAATAAAAACAGTCTATTGACTGAGCTTTTCGATTCGGAAGTGAGCGAGACTCTCGGGAATGATAGAATTCATGTTGATGTATCGAATCATTGGCAATTCCTTTATCTACAGCCAATTCAGCAGTGAATTTTCATGGATGCTTAGAACAACTAAAGCAGGAAAATCGATAACCTCCAGTTTAGAGAGGCAAGTGCGTCCAATGTGCAGTTACTTTAGGAATGGACAATTTTTTATTGAAAAATCTTTGAGTTTGTTTTCACTGATTGAAAACTATTGAAGATAAGGCATATCGCACATCTTGAACGAGGTTAGACTGTTGCTATTCAAAAAGATAACTTTGAGTGTTGAGATCTTGTAATACTCAATATTTTGCAGCTTATTGTAGGAGAGGTCTAAGTATTAAAGGGATAAAGAAAGATTTTTAAATAATGCAATCTTTAAGTCATTTCCAAATACATCTACTTTTCTCAAAAACAGTGGTAGAGTTTAAAGATTTATTTTTTATAGCCTATTATCGCCCAAATCAATCTCTAAAAGGCTTTAAGGTAAATTTTCCATTGTAAATTTTTTGAGATTGTTGTGCGACACATTTAATCTCTCCAAATTTATTAATTTTCTCCAGTCAATTTCCTGTATTTGATTGCCCTTCAAAATGAGTTCCTTAATTGCGATATTGTTTTAAATAATTGATATATCTTTGATGTTGTTATCACTCAAGTTAAGAAGTTATATTTTTTGGCACAGCATAAGCCAATTGGGCAATATTTCGATATTCATAGATTCTGCAAAGATGAACTGAATATGACTTAAACTTTCTTCAATCCACTTAACTTTTGATCGAGCCTTATTTTCTTAGACTAACTCATTCATTATTTCCATTTTTTTATAATTGGAGTTAAATTCCAGAGACTGGTTTTTGTTTCGTATAATGTTTATAATCTAATCTTTTAAAATCTTCTATTGGCATTTCATATCCAAATTGCACAACTTTTATACAATTTACTCGTGTTTTATAACCTTTATCTTTTTAAGAACATCCAAACATCCCTTCTATGAATTAATTGGAACAATATAAGTATATTCAGGCAAATTTATGGATTACTTTATTTTCCGAGTAATGTCTTAGTAGCGAACTTTTTCCTCTATTAATGCATCTCTTTACCATAAATCCTTTGTTATCCTGCAAATAAAATATACATTTTGCGATTATTGACTATTGAAGAGACTAAATTACAATTCATTCTTCTTGGGATTCAATGAAAAAATTAAACATTTTGACGATCTATACTGCAATTCCTCATAATTTGTTAATTTTTATATCTATAGATTTTTTAAGTTTTATATGATCCATTCTGCCATTTTTTCATCTTTGAGCAATCTTTCAGCTTTGTATTAGTGATGTAGGATAAAATTTTTGACTTGAATAAGAGGCTCACTTCCTATATGAGCTTTATCAACTAAGCATTGATTGCATATTTACTTTTAGTCGTTGTTCCTCTGAATAAAATTCATATTTTCCTACAATTTCAAATTATCACATCTTCTGCAGACAAAGGTTTTGTAGTTGCTTTTTTATTATTTTTGATTCTATGGCAGATTTTTTGCTGTCTTCTTTTCGGTTTCTATTATGTTACTTCCTTTGATAACGCCTTGGGCAGTTGTTTTGATTAATTTTGCAGATTATTGCTTTTTGGCACTTCTACTTTTTTTCGTTATCCTTTGAGGCTCATAGTATGCATGCGATGGGGAAGAAGATATGATGGGATCATTTTGGCATATAATGGTTGCGCATTCAGCCAAAATTCCGAACTTTCCTCTTGTGAGCTCATAGAGAAAATGAGAAAAATTATAATAGTGAAATTATTTGTCTGACATTTTTTGGACAGACATCTGCAATTCACACTGTATCTTCCCCATGAACAAATAGTTGATAAGAATGTTGTTATCTCTTGAATCTAGTTTATTTTTTATTCGAACCAACTAAAATAAAGGTTTTTTGTTCTCTTTATCACTTGTTTCTTCGAGAATATATAGGGTCTTTAATAACCGAATAAAGGTGGCTTCGTTGCAATGAATTTTAGATCTCATTAGATCCCCTATCTTGAAAACTATCAAATTGATAGAATACTATTTTACTATCGAATATTGACCCTCTTAGATAGTGAGAGATGCTCGTCCTGCCTCTACCAGAAGATTAATAAGAGAAGAAACATACTCTTTCATAAACTGAATGAGTAAAGCATTCATCTTGGATGACAATACTCTGGTATCAGTGTATCTTTTTATGAATTTGGAGATGTCTTGGCTGTTATCTTTAGCCAAAAACGATCCTTGAAATACTTTATTTCTGGTAATTAAATATTCCTTAATTTTCTCTTTTTTCAACCTTTGATTAGCGATTTGCTTGTATAAAAGTTATTTTAATTCCTTTTTTGGGTATATTATCTCATGATTCAGGGTCTTAAAGGGATACACTCTATTTGTAGTGTAGATTTAAGGATTATCGAAAATATTCTCCAAATTTTAAGCCCATTTTGTAAGTATTCTCAACACCTCTGAGTTTTTAGCTGAAAAATGTTTATCCATGATATCTTTTTTGCTAAAGGGTTGAACACTGGATGAAATTTTTTGTCCGATTTAAAAATCATGTTTTTTTTTCATTTCTTCCATTGTCTTCTATCTGTTAGTTTCAGGGATTAATGCTGCTTAAGAAAACTCCGCAAAAATTGGTTTCCGCATAAAACCTGAAATCATATGCTTTTGGTTATTAGTATTGATAATTTATTTCTTTTATAGGGCTGGCTTCATCGATTCATCATATTTTTTTTTGTTGAAATTTACATCTACCGATTGATATTCAATACTCTAAAGATTTGGCTTTTGGTGTATAGGATAGATTGGGTTCATAGACAATTATCTTTGAACACTAACATGCTTTTATGTATTTGTCTCGAGGTCTCCCTTGCTGACAAAATCTTCCCCCAAATCATGTATAATTTTATTATAGGAATCTTACTGAGCCACCCAAAACAGATTTTCACTGAAAGCCACAAATTTCTCAAATAACGTTTGCTGGAGAGGATCTTTGGGATCAATTTCACCTGTTACTTCGATGGCTCTGTTCACTACTTTCATAATATATTCGGTATAATTTCCATCATCCTATCTCCGCAATTTGAGATTTTGAGTATAGAGGAAGTCAAGCTATTAATTATAGTTTCTATCAATGGAAAGCAAAGCCTCTCTCATTCTCGGAGTGCCGCCTGTTGGTGGAGCCTGTGGGTAGTAGGAGGCAAGATTAATTAGAGACTGACTAAGAGTGTTGTCTATCAATTCACATAAGACATATCTCAATTTTTTATTTTATTTTTTATCGATGATGCCCTATTCAGTCAGAGTTTCCGTAATTTCCCTAAAAAGTGAGCGAAGATTCAGCAATAAATTCTTTGATGCATAGTCTTTACTTTAATTCTCTTTTAATTTTCCCTCAATTAGCAGATTAAAACTCACTGAGATAACATTTTCCACTACATCCACGATATATTCCTATATGTCTTAGCAGAGTCTCTGATAGGCCTAGGTTTTCATAAATGAAGTTTTTTTATTTTATACTTTAATTTTCGAGGATAGAGTTTACAAAATGAATTGAAATGGGTGAGTAAGCATTTGATCCCTTGGATCTAGACTTTATCTGTACCTTTCACCATATTTTGATTTTTCTATACTATCGATGTTTGAAATCAATGTAAGCTACTAGTTGCTTTCTTGAGGGTTGGATAGTCCTCCCTCTTCTCTAACGTTCGCATTGTAATAGCCAACACTAAGGTTAGTATCTCCACTCGAAACTTTTCCGTTTTCATTCATAATGGTTTTCATGACATCAGCAAGTACATTCATCAAATGAGCATTTCCGGTTTGTTGGATATTATTGGTGTTCTTTCGCCGATCTCTCCTCGGTTGCTATGTTCTTCCAAATTGGGATTTCATTGCTGATGGGATATAGGTGGAAGCCTTTTGTGTCTTTAAATACATTTTTTTTAATATTGTATAAAAAAACTTGATTATTCATCTAAAAATATCACTATTTTAAATACTTGAAAAATAGATATTAAAAATTACCGCTCAAATTTATAAGAATAATATGTTTAAATGCATGATTGCTGAAATAAGTTTATAAGTATCAAAAAAAACTTTGTAATGTTTGACG
>Ga0302186_10000523_pt1 | contig 34289 bp, 25 predicted proteins | sample II_Bog_E1_2_FD_198782 | JGI IMG/M metagenome (GOLD analysis project Ga0302186, IMG submission 198782) | Peat permafrost microbial communities from Stordalen Mire near Abisko, Sweden - II_Bog_E1_1 | ecosystem: Environmental > Terrestrial > Soil > Wetlands > Peat | place: Sweden: Abisko... | reverse complement strand
GTATTTTATTTATGGTTTTATTGTTTTATATTTTGTATTTTGAGAGAAATAATTGGGATGGTATTGGGATGGTTTCTCTCAAAAACAATAAATCAAATTATGATTTGGTATTTTATTTATGGTTTTAATGATTTATGTTTTGTATTTTGAGAGAAATAATTGGGATAGGATTGGGATAGGATTGTGATGGGGTTGTGGAAGTTTCTCTCAAAAACAATAAATCAAATTATGATTTGGTATTTTATTTATGGTTTTTATTGTTTTATGTTTTGTATTTTGAGAGAAATAATTGGGATAGGATTGGGATAGTTGAGATTTTTAAATATGGAGTTTATTGATTTGGCTGAAGTTGCATGAGAACGACTGAAAGAGGGGCGTCGCCCCCATTATTATAACGACGTATGTATTCCAACATTTATTTTATATTTCGCCATAAATATAACTAATATGTATTTAGTTATGTTTAAAGAAAAAAAACATAAAAAAACATAAAAACATAAAAACATAAAAAACATAAAAAAACATAAAAAAACATAAAAACATTAGAATGACGCAAAATTACCAAACCCCCGCGTTAAAATCGGGACTTTTGGGGGTTATTTAGGCACATTTTCACTTTTCAAAGTGGTGAGTGAGTATTGTGGTGGAATCGTTTAATTTAGCATTTAACATATCAAAATTTAGATTACCTTCTGGAGTCATTTGATTTAATTCTTTAATTAATCTTTTGCATTCATCTAAAATATCTTTTGTATTATTTGAAATTTCCTTTATTTTTTTAATTGTTTCAGTATATTTCATATTTTTATTTGATTTTTTTCCTTTTCCTTTTCCTTTTCCATTTCCATTTTCATCACTATTACTACCTTCAAGAATATGGGTAATATTCGTCTCAGTAGGTTCGCTTGAAATGGGCGCAGTGATTACATTCTTATTCTTTATTGCTTTTTGTTTAGGCAAACGTTTCGGCGCGGGTTTATGTTTTTCAAAATGGTCGGCATCTTGTTTTTTCAATGTTTCTCTCAATTCAACATCTAATAACGTAGAATTAATGCCAATATTATTACAATATTTAGAACAAATCCCAAATGTTTTACGATGCAATGAACTAATACCATAAGCACGAATTCCATCTAAATGTCTTTTAGAACCATAACCCATATTTTGGTCAATTTGATACCTTTCAATCAATTCTGGCTGAGACTTACAAAGTTCATTTACTATATAATTGTCTCTTGCAGTTTTTGCTAATATAGACGCAGCCGCAATATTCGCATATAAACCGTCTCCCTTCTCCACTGTGCTATAGGGCAATAAAATATTGTCTATCCTATTTTGCGGTTTTACATATAAAGGATTGAAATAATTTCCATCAATCATTAAATGAACGGGTGTTGCAGTCTGTGAATGCATTTCATTTAATTTATGATAAACCTCCAAAATACATTTATGCATTGATTTTTGTGTTGCTTGCAAAATATTAATATCATCAATAACCGTTTCATCTTCAAATGCAACCGCCCAAGCAATCGCGTGGATTTTAATATATTCGGCAATATCATTTATTTTTTGTTTTGAATGAAATGTTTTACTGTCCTTTATTTGAGAGAAATCAAAATCGGGATTTGTTTCAGGGTCCGGTAAAACAACCGCTGCAGTATAAACGCGACTAATAAGTGAGCCGCGTCCAACCTCATCCACACCAATATAATACGGAATAATCAGGGGATTCACTTTAAAAGTAGATAACCCTGATGATACCTGAATTATATTATTGTTTGTGGTGGTGGCGGAGGTGTTTGTTGGTGCATTGACAAATAGACTTTTTGAATACATCTTTTTGACTTTTTGACAATTATTAAAATATATAATATTATTTCTATATTGTTTTTTCTAATATCATATATTTTATTTTTGAAATCATTTTTTTTATTTTATGAGAGAAAATATTATTTATGAAGGAAAAAGTAGTATGGCAATAATTAGGTAAAGAACTTGCGATAAAAATGATTAAATTAATTACTTAAGTATGTTTATATATTACAATGCAAACACCGAATCCAACACCGCCTCAAAATGGGGATTGGAAATGTTCCAAATGTGTAGGAATCGTATTTGCAAAAAAATCACAATGTAAGTGTGGAGGTCTTAAAACGGACACCAATTTTACTTATACTAATTTGCCCAAAAAAGGAGATTGGAAATGTCATAATTGTGATGGGGTTGTTTATTCTCATAAATTACTATGTAAATGTGGAAATGGTAGATATACTAAAAGCGCCGATTATTTAACACTAACGGATGAATTAGACGCATCAATTAGAGTATGTGTCAGTTGTAATAATAAATGGCAAAATGGACATAACAAATGTTTGGTATGCCAAACGGGATACTGTCCGCCGTAAAATAAAAACAGTTGTCTCTAAATTTTTTAGTCGTCTATTTCATTTTCATCGTCTATATCTAATAAGTATTGAAATCTATGAATGATGCCGAATTTTAATTAATTTACACTCAAAAAATAATTATTTACATATAAAAATAATTATTTTTTTCAACAACTTGCATTATTTATTCTGCTATTTTACTCTTTATACACTTGAAGATGTAAAATAAATTTAGCACACTTCAATATTTACATTATTACAATAAACACCTTTATTACAACATAATTCATTCCAATTTATTTTATTGTTGGCAATAAGCCAATCCAAATGACGTTCAATAAGCAAAAATGCATTTGGATTTTCACATAAACATTCCCAATCCATTTTATTATTAACAATAAGCCAATCCCAATGTTTTTCAATAAGCCCGATTGCATTTGGATTACCGCATAAATAATTCCAATTTATTTTATCATTAGCAATAAGCCAATCCCAGTGTTTTTCAATAAGTGGAATGCCATTTTCCCAATAGCATAAATTATGTGTCCAATTTATTTCAGCATTGGCAATAAGCCAATCCCAATGTTTATCAAACAATGAGATGACATTTGAAAAACAACATAATTTATTACCAATTGCATTTGAATTTTTACATAAACTATTCCAATCTATTTTATCATTCGCAAAAAGCCAATCCCAGTGTTTTTCAATAAGTCCAATTGCATTTGAGTTATAACATAATCTTGACCCATCTAATTTATTGTTGGCAATAATCCAATCCCAATGTTTTTCAATAAGCCCAATTGCATTTGAATTTTTACATAAATAGTACCAAACTATTTTATCATTGGCAATAAGCCAATCCCAATGTTTTTCAATAAGCCTGATTGCACTTGGATTTTGATTTTGACATAATCGTTCCCAATCTATTCTATTATTGGCAATAAGCCAATCCCAATTTTGTTTGATAAGCCCGACTGCGTTTGAATTATCACATAATTTGCCCCAAACTATTTTATCGTTAGCAAAAAGCCAATCCCAATGACGTTTAATAAATGGAATGATATTTATATTAGCACATAAATTATCCCAAACTATTTTATCATTCGCAATAAGCCAATCCCAATGACGTTCAATAAGCGGGATTGCATTTATATTAAAACATAACCAACCCCAATTCATTTTATTATTTGCAATTAACCAATCCCAGTGATTTTCAATAAATGGAATTGCATGTTTGCTAACCATAATATGCCACCAGTCTATTTTATCGTCAGTAATATATAAATTCCAATGTTCCTCAATAAAGTCCGCCGATTGTGGATTTATACATAAACAATTCCAATGTATTTTATTGTTGGCATAAAGCCAATCCCAATGTTTTTTAATAAGCCCGATTGCGTTGGGATTACGCCATAACCAATGCCAATCCATTTTATCATTGGCAACAAGCCAATCCCATTTTGCTTCAATAATATGAATTGGTTGTACTGTATAATATAATTGTACCCAATTTATTTTATTATTGGCAACAAGCCAATCCCAATGTTTATCAATAATTGTAATGGCATTTATTTTTTCATATTTACAGTCTTCAATTTGTTTTTGCATTTTATAGAATAGAATAGAATAAAATAGAATAGAATAGAACGAATTATAAATATTAATAATAAAATATTTTTATATTATTTTATTATAATAACAATAAATATATATTCACCCTAAATATATTTTTTTTAATTATTTGATATAATGAAATTTGAAAATATGTGTCAAAAAGCATTGTGGATTTTTTTAATTTTACTTGCCGCATTAATTTTATCGTCATTTTTAGGCAATATGGTTGAGGAAGGTTTTGTTGTTGCATCCGACACCAGTGGAAATACTACCAATTATGTCTCACACTCACCCGCCGGAACTTCCACATTTAATTCTACTACTGACCCCAACACTGGAACCAAAACATATGACAACTATAATCATTATGATGGAACAAGTGCGAATACGCCCCTCGTAAATGGAACCGTTTTTTATGGACAAAATGGCGGCCAAGTCGTCGTTATCACTGGTGCCGATGGAAAAATAAACATTAAGGTAATATTACCCAATGACCCCACTCCCGTCGTTTATAATTACGCCGATGTTGATAAATGGACCGGACCAAATGGAACCGCCACATTGGTTCAAACTGGGGGAGCCGCCACCATTAAAGTATCCCTCAACAATGGACAAACTTATGTTTATACTGTGAATCAAATTGGAAATACATCCAATTATACCACCTCATATTATGGTAGCACCGGGGCACCGCCCCCCGCACAAAGCGACTACTATTCTTATAGTCAAACTGGAACACCGCCCCCACCACCACCACCACCGCCCCCAAATGACATTTATAATCAACCAGTTGCGGCGGCGGCTGTTGCAACCAATACCAACGCAATACCCGCAAGTATGATACCACCTGGACAAGAAGACTTATATGTGCTAAAATCAAGCATAATTCCTCCTGTATGCCCCGCTTGCCCAACGGTCGTGAATACGTGCGATAAAAAGGATTGCCCCCCCTGCCCCGCACCACAACGATGTCCCGAACCAATGTTTGATTGCAAAAAAGTGCCCAATTATAACGCGGTTAATAATCCATATTTGCCCGTTCCAATATTAAATGATTTCTCTCAATTTGGAATGTAAAATGGCGGATGATAAAAAAATCATTCATATTTGGTATTTATATAAAATAATATTTATTGATTAATTAAATATTATTTTATGGTTTATATATTATGATTTATTATGATTCTTAATAATATCATCAAATTTTTTTAGACTTTTATAACTATTGCCTGTAAATTTAATGGTTTTATAACTTCTATATAAAAAGAATAATAAGGCTTTATCATCCACTAAATTATATTTTTTTAATAAAACAATATCATATATTGTTTGTCTAATTTTTTTTTGTATATATTCATTATTAACGTCCCCTTCTTTATTAAATTTACATATAAAATTAGTCATAGTTATTTTATTATTAAGTATATAATTTACAAAAGCATTTGTTTCAAATAATCTATTATTAAGTATGTCATATTGATTATTATTAATAAAATGTCTCATTGTGTGTATAATAATAATTAATTTATCATTGTCGGTTGTGCTGTTATTGATTTTATTTTTAATATTATTTATCAAATCTTGAACTGTCATTTTATCATTTGATTTAAATAAATTTTTAACACAAATCATTTCAAATAATCCATATAATGTTTCACTATAAAACTCATTATATTGATTAGACATTTCACTACACATTTCATTAAATTCTGGTAATATTGTTTTTAATTTATCTATTGTCTTTTTATGAATGTTTATAAATGTATTATCTTCATTTTTATAAATAAAGAATTTTATTTTTTTTAAATAAATAATGAGGTTATTAATATTATCATCATTTAAACAATAACGGCAAAATTGTTTAAGTTTATATATATTCGTATTTGTATTATTTGCATTATTATTATTATTATCACTATTTTTATATTTTATTTTGTCATCAATTATATTATCAGTAATAGGGTCAGTATTGTTTTTTAATTTTGTTATAAATTTATTATAATCAGGTTGATAACTAAACAAATTACCATAACAATAATTTAAAGCAATAAATTTACCAATTAGTTTATTATTATCATCATCCTCAATTAAATGTAAAAAGTTTTTTAATTTTGATGTGCAAACCGTCTTACCTGATGTAGAAACAACGTCATAATTTATTTCAGTTATATTTTCAGTATCATAATGAGATATTATAACTTTAGTTAATCCGCTATCAATATTTAAACTTTCATCATCATCTGTATTATAATATTTTTCTTGATATAAATGTATTTGGTTTGTTCCATTGTCAGTTGTTATAAAAAAATCAATATCTTCTAAATTTTCTTCTTGAAACGATATAGAATTTGATTGATCATAATATTTACAAAATATTAAATATAATAATCTTGCACGTTGATAGGTATAACCTTTATAACTTGATGATGCACTTCTTGACATATTTAATATAATAATGAATATACTAATTATATTAAAATCATTTTAAACATATTTATTTCATTTTTTTTTAAATATTATTTTATGTGTCTGCATCAATATCATCATAATCATCGGCATCCGCATCGTCATCAGCAATATCATAAACATCAGTGTCATCAATATTTTGACATTGTTGCGCAGTTATCACATTTTTAAGATATATTTCAGCCTGTTTTTTATTATTTTCAATATCTTTTTCCAATTGTTTAATAAGTGTATCATTATATTCGCAAAATTCAACAATTTCTTTTTGGCGTTCAAGTGATGGGATTTGAATTTTTATTTCTTCTAATGATTTTTTGTTTAATGAACCATTACCAAGTATTCCTGAACCAAGTTTTGAAAAGTCATTAATCATCAAATAGTAATATAAATATTTATTATTTAATAAATCATTATTTTTACTTAATATTCCAGCAATTGCTTCATTTGTATATAATGGATTACCTACAATTGCGGTTTTACCAATACTTAATTTAAATGAGAATAATATTGTATCTTTTGGAAATAATTTTACACTACTATTTTGAACTCCTAAATCAGTTATTTTTTCTTTTGTATCATAAATATAACCTCCATTTAATTCTCTTACTGAAACCCATAGATTATTTCCATTTTCATAATATTCATTTTTACTTCTTGAAGGTGTTCCACCAATATTAAACTTACAAACTTCACCCAATGTTTTCACAACATTCTCTCCAAATATTTTTTGATTACTCAAACAATATTTATTTATTTGTTTTAATTCGGCAATTTTCTCATTACTTGTTTTGTTTGCTTTTTCATATATAAAATCCAAATATTCAACCAGTCTTTTTTGGCGTTCAATAGGCGGAATTGGAATTTTTATTTCTTCTATTTTTGTTTTTGAAATATTTTTAATTGCAACACCTGTATATAATTGACTCATTATATCTAAATTATTATATAAATAGTAATAACAATATTTAAGATTTAATAATAAATTGTTTTTATTTTGAAGAATATAGCAATGGTCGCTTGTTGAAAACTTAATACCATAATTAATATTTGGAGCCCCACCATCACCAATAATTAAACTTTCTTCATTATAATCTGGCTCTTCAACAAAACTATCAACATTAATAGAACTTTTAAAGAATGGATATTTACCTTCTTTTTTCCCATATTTGGCGTTTCGTTTGCTTTTTGGTAAAAATGAACAAACTTCTCCCAATGTTTTCACAACAACACCATTTCCGTATTCTGTTTCATCCGTTGTATCTTTCATATATTCGGCATAATTAAGTGAATATGAATTGCTGGCGATTTTTTCAATAGAAACCTCAATCAATAAATTTTTAATATCTTCTTGTGCATTATAATCATAAAACGCTACATTAGAGGTTTGCAATGTTTTTGAAAACTTATAAACTCGTCCTGTTTCCTTTTGATTTACTTTTGAATGAGTTATTTTTGTTTCCAAAATATCTGTTCCTTCCATCTTCTTCACAAAATAAAACACACACGTTTTAATTGACGTATATGTAAATATACCCGATGGTAAATAAATAATTTCTTTCAAATCGCACGTTTTCATAAGATATTCTCTAATCGCCACCAATGACGCGTTTGTTTTTGAAAATAAATCTTGTCCATCGGGCAACACTATCGCGCATTTACCATTTATTTTTAACATATAAATAATGGCTTGAATAAACAATGACACCGCATTATCCGTTTTAATAGGCACATATTTGGGTTTAATAGCGCTTCTAAAGTCATCATATTTTAATCCTTTAATACCAAAAGGTGGATTGGCTAAAATATTGTCAAACTTGCGCGTAATTGGCTCGCGAATACTGTCGCCGCGTTCCAAATGTTCAAACATATGTCCCGATGATATTAACATATTAGAAACCGCCAATTGATACGTGTCGGGTTCCAATTCCTTGCCATATATTCCTTCGGTTTTAATAAATTCCCAGTCAGGTGCTATATTTCGCTCTTTTGCTTGTTGCAAAATATGTTGCAAATAAGTGATTAAAAATCCGCCCGTTCCCATTGTGGGGTCGCCACAAGAGTCAATTTTCCCATCTGAGTGTATTTGCGGGTCAATTAATTTTACCATCATCTTTTTAATTAATGGTTGCGTAAAGAATTGTCCTAATACTTTGCCGGTCATAATATCTTGGATTACTTCTTCATAAGCATTGCCCAAAACATCAAATTCGGTTTTGGATAAATCAAGTGCATTTAATTTATCAATTAATTTTTTATAAGTAGTTCTATGTTCAATATCAAATTTTTTTCCTTTTAAAAATATATTTTTGGTTGTTGGATGGACCGATAAAATATCGTCCCATAAATATTTCATATTAACTGGAATATTATCCTCATTTTCTTTTGCTAAATTACTAAATCTTACCATTCGCAACAATTTTTCTCTATGTTTTTCAATAATATAATCCTCATATTCGCTGAAATCAAATGGATAATTATCAATGTCTATTTCTCCGCCGAAATGGGGTTCAAGCAATTTTAAAATAAGCAAATATGATAATGTTCTTAATGCCTTCTCACCAGTTAAACCCTCATTATCCCTTAAAATATTTAAACAAGCCTTAAAAACACTGGTAAGAGACGCAATTGTGCTCATTCTATCTTCTTTTGTTTTATTTAATAATTGTAATTCAGTTGATGATATAGATTGGGGTTTTTTATTCTGTTGTCTTACGAAATTATTGCCCTCCTTCTTACATAAATCATTATGATTTATATTTAATATTGTTGTTGCGCTCATATTCGTATTTATTTAATATAGCGGTATGTATAGGGTTTTATTATACATTTTTTCACTTTATTTTAAAATAAATCATTTTTTTATGTAATTTCAAATTCAAAAAAAATCATTTGGAAATCTGTTTATATATTTTTGTCTTCAAACATTTGTCTAATTAATATTTCATTAATTGGACCATATGGTATATCTCCATAATATCTCTCACATACATCAGCATCTAATTCAAACATTAAGTTAAATATTTTACCATTACAACATACTAAAATAGTGTCACAAAGCGAACGTTCATTTGCATTTATATAATAATGAATATTTTCGGTCTTAATTGCATAAATAGTATCATAAAACGCTCTTCCTGATTCATCAAAAAATCCAGGATATTTATTTTGAATATCTTCTTTTTTGCTATATTTTAGTAAATTATGTCTTTCATTAATTGGAATACCTAAAATTTTATTTGGATACATTTGTTCTTGCAGTTTTAATAGTGAAAAATAAGCATCTTCAGGAACTAAATTAGTATTATTATAACGACGTTCAGCAGTTGAATAAATAAATTTGCGCTGTTCATCTAATGATTTAGATGAAATAGAAAAAGAAATTGTTCTATTTTTGCGAATGTCTTTATTTATTTTTGTTTTATACATTTCATATGTCATATTTGTAGTTGCCGGAAAATGTTTTATTATTTTCTGTGATGCTTCATTACATTTATATTCATCTTTTTGATGTAAAATAATATCCAACTCATCTTTAATGTGCTTATGTTCTTGTTTAATAATAAGACATAAATATAAATCAGACGCAATTCTAAATTTTTGTTCTTCTAATTGTTTATATGAAGGTGTATTTGCCGATAAATTATTACCCATTTATATAAAAATATTATTATAAGTAATATATTTTTATATTTTTTTTCACATACTATTGCCTGCCCTTTATATCTTTCTTTTTTTCTTATTAGCAATAATAATTATGTTTTGTAAATCTTTAACGTCATAGTATTCTACCCATAGTCCATTGGGCGGAAATAATGGGTCTATTTTGCATAATTCACTGCAAATATCTGCCAAATTTAACAAACCATATTTTATTCTGGGTTGTGCGTCTAAATATTTGCCCACTTTTTCAATACACGTTTCCATATCATAAAATGTGCGTTGAATGCTAAAATAATCAATCCAACCGGTGAATTGGGTGGCATATATTATTTCGGGCTCGCGCGGTAGGCGATTATCTTTTTCGCATAATTTAAAATATTCTTCTTTACTTCTTACGTTTTTATCGGCAATTATTTTAACGGCTTTTTGATAACTCGTTCCCAGAGTGGTGCGGGACATTGTTTTAAGCCTTAATTGTTGCGTTAATTCTTCATTATAATCGCCAAAATTGTCGGGCTGATTGTCATCACCGTCGTCGTTTTGTTTTTTTTCGTATTTTGTATTTATGGGATTATGTTTTTTAACTTCAATATTAAATACTTTTATTTTTTGCGAAATTGTTTCATCATCTAAACCCATTTGATAAATTATTTCTCTTACTTTTCTCAAATCCGTATTATTATTATTTTCTAACCAATCAGTGCTATTTAAAATTGGTAATATTATTTTAGTTAGTTTAGTGGGTTCTAATTTATTTTTTCTGCAAGCCCTTAATGCGGATTGAACAATGCGAATGTTTGAGGACATATTTTCAGAGAATACCACCGCATCTAATAGAGGACAATTCCAACCTTCTCCTAAACAATATACACACGAAATTATGCTTTGTTTTGCTTTTTCAAACTTGTTAATTATTATTTGTTGGTCTTTTGATTTCATTTCGCTATGATAATTTGAATAATAAAAGCCTTGCAAGTCAAAATAATTATTATCCAAAAGCATTTTTATATATTGAATTAATTTTAATGAATTATTTTTATTGTTTGAATAAATCAATAAGTGATGAGAATGTCCTTCATATATGCTTTTTAATGATGCATAGGCACTTAAAAATAATCGTTTATCAGTCTCTTCTATAATATAAAATTGGGTTAGTTGTTCTTCTAATTTTTCTTCGTCCGTTATTATCGTTTGAATAACATAATCACAAATAATATTTTCATTAATCGCCCATAATAAACATTTTCGGTCAATAATTTCTCCGAAATATTTCACTGTATCATTTGATACAATAATTGCACCACCGTCATCATTACCGCCGTCATCACCGTCATCACCGTCATTACTATCATTACCACCGTCATCATTACCACCGTCATCATTACCACCGTCATTACTATCATTATAGCCATTTATTTGACTACCTTCAAGTTGTTTTATTGTTGCGGTTAATGATAATTGTTTTATAGAGGGAATGTTTAGCATTTGAATATATTTCTTGGTTGTGTGTGTCATTTTCATATTGGATGTTGTTAGATGGTGACATTCGTCATTTAATTTCATATTAAAAACGACCCGCGTTTCAATGCTTGCAGTATATACTTTATGTGCGGATGAATAGGTTGTGATTACAATGCATTTTTTATTTTCAGTCTGTAAAAATTGTTTAATTGTTTCAGTATTTATACCACCAGAAACAATTAAACACGGATAATTTTGACTTTGAAATAAAATATTTATTGTTTCTTTCCATTGATTTAATAATAATTTATTTGGAACTCCAATAATAATAGTATTCATATTTAATTTTTGTGTAATCCATAATGATATGAGAGTTTTTCCAACACCACAAGGAATAATTAATAACCCTTTGGAGTTTGCCTGAAAATATAATTCCGCTTTTTCAATTATAATGGTTTGATAATTTCTTGGTGTATATGTATATATTGGTGTAAGTGTTGGTGTTGGTGATAGGTTCTCATTATTTGCGCGTGTTTTATTTTGTGCAATGAGATAAAGTGTTTGAATAAACAATGGAATATTTATTTTTTTTATAGTGTTTTTAACTCTGTTGCACCTTACCATATTTATTATTTCTTCGTTGGTCAATTCATTGTATGTTATTCCAAGCGAAACAAGAAATGGGGCAATAAGGCAATTTATTTTTTTATCATAAAACTCTATTCCAGCATCGCATTTAATATTTAGATGGCAAAATTCATATTGCAATAGTCGTTCAATAAGTCCCATTTTTTCATTCGCTATTTGAAATACGGATATAAAATGTCCTCTTTTTATTTCTCCGGTCGCATATTGTGCATCTCTTTCAGGAATATTTGACGCTTTCCCCATTTTATATGCATTATAAATATCATATGATTCATGACTTCTAATGTAAATATAACCATAAACATTTTCATTTCCGTATCTCATCATAATAATAAGACATAAATAAATGCGTAGGTTTATGGTTAGGTTTATGGTTAGGTTTATGGTTAGGTTTATGGTTAGGTTTATGGTTAGGTTTATGGTTAGGTTTTATTGTTATTATAATAAAAATAAAAACAATTCAATTTTTATATATGATTTTTGAGAGAAAAATATAACCATATAAAATTTAACATATAAAACAAAATCTACGAATCAAATAAAACAATATAAAGATATAATTATATATTTTTATAATGGCTCCCGCGACCGCACCAAAAAAGCAGAAACCGTTTGATGACACCCTTTATGGCGAATATTTCCGTCTTACCGACCAATATTTGGCGGAATATGGTCCCAATACGATTGTGCTTTATCAAAATGGTGCGTTTTTAGAAATGTATAATTATTATGATAAACAAACAAATACTTTTTATGGCAGTAAAATGCACGAAGTCATTCAATTCACAGAATTAAATGCAAGTGAGCGTTATCATTATAAAGACCCAAAAACAAATAAAGAAAAAACAATTTATATGTCCGGATTTTCATACGAATATTCCACCGAAAAATACATTAAAAAATTGCAGGACCATAATTACAATGCGGTTATTTATTTACAAAAAGAAAACAAAGCAAATACCACACGACAACTTTATGGTATTATATCACCAGGCACATTTTTAACATCGGATAATTCCACATCATCTTCATCCTCTATTTCAACACAAATAAATGGTAATACATCTATCTCTGTTGCGCCCATCTTAAAACAATTATCCAATAATATATCTTGTATTTGGATTCATCAACACATTCCCACCATTTTATCCCTAAATAAAATGCCTCAAATACATATTGGCATAGCAAATGTCAATATTTTTACTGGTGAAACCTGCATTTTTCAATATAAAGAATTACTCCCCAATATTATCCCCGCCATCACTAAAGATTTAACCGTTTTTGACGAATTAGCCAATTTTTTATATATTTCCATTCCCAATGAAATCATTTTCATTTACGATATTTTAGATGACGAATTATCCACCATTATTCAATATATTAATATTGACGTTTTAACGCATAAAGTTAATTTAATGAACACGAACACGTCTATATCTACAACCATTGAACGGGCGCGCAATTGTGAAAAACAAATATACCAAAACCAGGTTTTGGCGCGATTTTATGATGACGTGAATAAAGTGGATTTTATGACACAATTCTATCAAAATGAGTTGGCGACGCAGTCATTTATTTATTTGTTGGAGTTTATTTATCGCCACAATCCCAATTTGGTTCGCAAAATTGGTGTTCCAACATTTGAAAATCACAGTAAGAGTCTTATTTTAGCAAATCATTCATTGCAACAATTGAATATTTTGGAGGACAATTACGGGGGATGTGGAACCGGCAATCGCTTATCTTGTGTATTAAATATGCTAAATATTTGCATTACTCCAATGGGCAAACGTCGTTTTGCATATGACTTATTGCATCCCATTTATCCACAAAAAAAAGAGGATTATGAAATATTACAAAATGAATATGATGTCGTAGAATATTTATTGACTCTACAAACATATCACACTAACAATTATGACTTTGATATTAATATTAACAGTCCAACAATGAATTTTATGGATATGTGCCGAACAGTTTTACCAAATATTCGTGATTTGGCAAAATATGAGAGACAAATAATGGACGGCAAGTTTAATCCAAATAATGTGATTATGCTCTATAAAAACATTCAACATATTTCGAGTTTATTTTATTCTGTTCAAAAAACGGAATACCTTACAACATATTTTGCCAAAAAATGCAATTTTCCTTTATCTACAGGCAACGCAAGCAATAGTCCGATTTTAAAAGCAGCAAATAAATTAATGGAATTTATTAATTCTCATATAAATATTGATTTAGTTATAAACACCTCTGCAACTACAAACACCGCCCCCGCACCCCATCTAAATTTCGGTCGTTTAATGAATGAATACGAAATTAATTTTATTCGCCCAAATATTATGCCAGAATTAGATAATACATCGCACATTTATTTATCTACTACAAACAAATTAGAAGCAATACGCACCTATTTCGCAGGACTTTTAAACACTGAAACACAATCGGCAGTGTCTATTAATGAAACTGATAAAGAAGGAATTATTACAATTATGACCACAAATAGAAGATGCGAAATGTTAGAAGCCGCGTTCCCCAAAACAACTCAAACAATTCAATTACCTTTATCACTGCCTTTATCACTACACAGTAATAATGGAATAGATAGTGAGCAACAACAAATGACATTTGATTTTGTAGTGGGCAAGAAAGAATTTCAATATATAAGGCAAAGTAATAAAGATAGTTCATCGGCACACTATAAAATAACGAATGCGCAATTAAATGAATTATGCGAAACCAAACGCATATATAAAAAGAATATGCAATCACAAATGACTGAAATATATGCGATTATTTTGGGGAGATTAGCGGAATTACAACCAGAATTAGAAATCATTATTAAATTTATTACTATTGCTGACATTATTTATTCCAAAACAATATTATCGCGCAATTACGGATATTGCAAACCATCCCTTGTTTATAATAATAATGGTGATATTGATGATACTGGGGATAATGATTTGCAACCAAATTCATTTGTAAATTGCAAAGGTCTGCGCCACGCACTTATTGAGCAAATTCAAACGAATATTGTTTATGTTGCAAATGACATTTTTATTGGTAATAATGGTAATAATGGTAATAATGGTAATAATGGTAATAATGGTAATAATGGTAATAATGGTAATAATGGTAATAATGGTAATAATGGTAATAGTGGTAATAATGGTAATAATGGTAATAATGGTAATAATGGTAATAATGGTAATAATGGTAATAGTGGTAATAATGACAATCAACCGACATCGCCATCCGGGATTTTACTTTATGGAACAAATATGGTTGGAAAAACCAGTTTTATTAAATCGCTCGGTATCGCAGTAATTATGGCACAGGCAGGACTTTATGTTCCCGCAACCGAATTTACATATTCGCCGTATCAATACATTTTCACACGCATATTAGGTAATGACAATCTTTTTAAAGGTCAATCCACATTTGCAACTGAAATGATTGAATTGCGCACCATTTTTCGTTTGGCAAATAAAAACAGTCTTATTATTGGGGACGAATTGTGTTCTGGAACGGAAACCGCATCGGCAGTGGGAATATTTATGGCAGGTATTAGACGACTTTATGACTTAAAATGCAGTTTTATATTTGCAACACACTTGCACGAAATAGTGGGATTTAATGATTTTAAAAAGATGCCAAATATTCGCTTTTGTCATATGGAAGTTAATTATGATAGGTCCCGCGATAAATTGGTTTATGGTCGTAAAATATGCGAAGGGTCAGGGGAAACAATGTATGGTTTAGAAGTATGCAATTATCTTAAACTGCCCGCGGACTTTATGGAGGAAGCATATCAATACAGAAGTCGGTTTATATCAGATAAAGAACCCGATATTTTAACACTCAAACCATCACGATATAATTCGCAAAAACTAAAAGGACAATTATGTGAAAGATGTGGAATTACTATAAGCACTGAAATCCATCACATTATAGAACAACATACAGCAAATAATGCGGGAGTGGTAGTATCTAATGATGGCGTCCCATTTCATAAAAATCATTTGTCTAATTTAATGGCGCTTTGTGAAGAATGTCATTTATTAGAACATCATGGCGTTATTTCTTGCATTTCCACAGTCGATAATGAAGCGGACTCTATTTCGGTTCCATATATTGAGACTGAGACAACCAATAAATCTAAAAAAACAATGGTTTTAAAAACGACTGCTAATAAAGAGTGCAAAATATCCAAACCAAGAAAAATCAAATCAACGACATAAATCGTTTATTGTTTCTTTATTCTTTTATCATTTTGTAAAACTATAAACTAAATAATTATTATACAATATAGTCTTTATCTTTATCTTTATCTTTATCTTTTATGAGAGAAAATTTAATTTATATAAAAAAATGATTTGTTTTTGTTATAATCATTTATATGCAACAAGTTATTAGCACTGATTAACCAATTGACAATATTTGAAACTGTAAAATCAATCGTATATCTACCTACCTACCTACCTACCTACCTACCTACCTACCTACCTACCTACCTACCTACCTACCTACCTACCTACCTACCTACCTACCTACCTACCTACCTACCTACCTACCTACCTACCTACCTATTTCAAACAATGAATATTCAACAACGTTATGGACCTCGCAGCCATAGAAAGAAGCCTTTTACCTTTGACAAATACTTTGAGAGTCTTGATACAACTATCACTCATTTAGATTTGTCCAGTAAGGCATTTATCAAGTTGAATGAAATCTACTATGATAATAGCAAAGAGAATTCATTTCATTCTTTGAAGTGTCTTCCCGATTTGAACCGTTTTACGCATATAGAAATATTAAACCTCAGTGGTAATACCAAATTGTGTTCCATATCTGCTTCTCATTTACCGAGAACACTGAAGTCAATCAATATATCCAATTGCAATATCGAAGTTATCCCTGATTTAAAGGAACTCACCCAATTAACACACTTGGATTGTTCAAATAATCGTATTCATTCCATAATGTTTGATTTTCCAGATTTATTAGAACACCTAAATTGCAGTCAAAACAAAATCGCAACATTTCCTTTGAAATTACCGCACAACTTGATTACATTTGATTGTTCATTGAATAATGAAGGAAGGGGTTTTAAATATAACTTACCTGACATGACTGGAAATGAAAGACTGATGACACTAAAAATCAGTTATTATCCAGACCGACCTGTGCTTTGTTTGCCTGCTCAAATGTTGGGGAAAAAATGTTTAATCAATACAAGTCATTGCACCGAACGTGCGCCATCGAAGGCAGGAGTTTCAAACAATATCCGCCTCTCTTACTATGAGGAGACTTATACATCCAAATCTAATAGTTTGTCTGTGAGTCCTCCTCCTCAAGTTTGTCCTGTGGTCGTATGTGAATCAATGATATTAACGTGTGAAACTGATACTCATCAAACCGATGCAATTATCGGAATTGAACTTACAGAGGAAGAAATTATCCGCCAAAATTTGGATGCACTTCGCAGTCAAATGTCCGAAATCGAATGGTAATCAACCGAATGGGAACAACAACAACAACAACAACAAAAACTGAATTACCTGATTTTTGGGGGTTTGCAATAACCTTTTTTTGTTTATTTGTTTATTTGTTTTTTTATTTGTTTGTTTGTTTATTTGTATCAATAAAAAAATTGATATAAACAATAATTAATATATTAATAATATAGATAAATATTTTTTATAACTTATCAATCATAAAATATGGTATTTCCAATTAGATGTTCAGGTTGTGGAAAAGTGATTGGCAGTTATTATGACTATTATTGTAGAGAAGTTAATAAGAGAAAGTTAAATAAATCAATGGATATTAAAAAGGTTATTTATTTAACTAAAGATTTTAAAGAAAAAACAATTGAAGGAGAAGTATTGGATGAATTAAAAATTATAAAAGCGTGTTGTCGAACAGTATTTTTGACTCATGTCGATATTATTAAATAAAATATTTGTTCCTATCTTCATTATCCCCCCTCCCCAAAAAAGAAAAATACATATATATTTTTCTTTTTCTCTCAATATATATATTGATAATTATTTATTATTTAGAACATTATTAAAACTTTATTATTAATGACTACAAAAAAAAATAAAAGGTTTAATAAATATAATATGCGAGGTTGTTCCAAACGACATCAAAGAAAACGTCAATCGCGTTCTTTTTTAAGTCGTCTTAAATTCGGTGGAAATAATGCTACAATGAACGGGATTGGAAAATATATACCACAAACTAATAGCACATCCTTAGGTTATACTGGACAACCCATTCAAACAATTAATAACCCCTTTTTGGGATATACAGGTCATAAAGGCGGATGTGGCGGCGCTTGCAATGCAAGTGCTCCAGCAAATTCTGCAAATTTTTTGGCGTATGATAAGCGAGGAGGTGCGGGGACAGGTGCAGTTACGAGAAATATGTTATATGATGCAGAACCAATTATGTCTTCAGCGTCCAATTTACCTACTCAAACCGCGGGATTTAATCCAATGTTATATTCTAAAATGAAGCGAGGCGGCAATAAAATTGCATTGGACACGGGATTTCCAAAACCACCTTACAATGCAAATATTGATTTATCAAAAAGTGCGTCAATATATCCGGGGTCTGCGCCTTATTTGGTAACTGGAGGTGGAGGTGGAGGTAATATGAGTTTAGTAGGTCAAGGAAGCACATATCCTCCACAATCAACAATGGATATTGCAAAAGCATATCCATCTACTGCAGGAACGCCAGCAATTCAAAACTGGATAAATAGTCAAACATTAAAAGGAGGGAGTGATAGAAGATACAGTTTGTCCAATACAGATAAGAGGTATTCAATGAAGGGAGGTCGAAATTACGGTGATTTGGTGCCAAACGGATTGTTGGGTAAAAGTTGGACAGGAAATGTGGCGAATTGGCCGGGCGTGGATGGTGTGCCAATGGGTCGCAATCATTTTGGATTGAATACATATGCAAATGATGTAAGTCGTCAAACACAGGACATAGGAGCGAATTATCCTTTTAATGGGTTATCTTGGAAAGGAGGAAAACGACGGGGTGGTAAAGCACGAAGACATAGGATAAAAACACGGGGACGAAATAAAAAATATAGGGGCGGTAATGTTAGTAATTTTATTTCGCAAGATATTATTAATTTAGGAAGACAAATTGGATATAATACATCTTCGATGGTTAATTCATTTACAGGACAACCTGCGCCAGTTAATCCTTTACCTTGGCAAGACCAAATGCGACAAGGTGGGTTAGAAGCATCGGGTATTTAATTTGTATTCCCAAATTAGCGCGCCAAATTTATTTTTTTCTTAATTAAAAGTATAATAAAATTATAATAAAGATTTAGTGAATAAAATGATGAAAATGATTAATTCATTGGCTGCTCCAGCGCGCATATTTTTGTATCTTGCATTAATATCGATTATTTTATATATAGTGCAAAGTGCAAGTGGGATGGGACTGGGTATGGGACTAATGCGGACGATTATTGGCAAAGGATTAATGATTGCTTTATGGGTTTATTTATTGAATTTGGTGTCACATTCAGGTGGTCCAAGTGTTGCGGTTGCCTGGGCTCTATGTTTAATACCATTTATGCCCGTAGGATTGCAATTTTTATTTTAGGTATTGTTTTCTAACTTAATCCTTTTAATTCTTTTAATTCATTCAATACTTTAAATCCCTTGAAGATTTAAAACCGTACATTTAAACATATATGTTATTATTAATTATATTTTTGCGTAAAAATATAATTTAAGGAATTTTATTTTATTTTATTTTATTTTATGATTATTATGAGAAAATGAGTCAGTCCCAATGACATAAGAGGTATCTTTAAAAATATTATATTATTATATAATATATACTAATTTATACTAAAAAATGGCAATTGAAAAAACGATTGCATCCGATTTCAAACATTTATGCACGCCTGCGTTAATTTATTTAGTGATAAGTATTGTTGCTTGGATTTTTATATTAATACAAAATTTAGGACATACTCACAGTTATAATGTCGGTTCATTTTCCTGTAAAGTCCCACATACGGGCGCGATTATGATAATTAAATTGATTTATATCTTATTTTGGACTTGGATATTGCATTTAATATGCAGAACTGGTCATAAAGGAATTGCTTACTTTCTGGTTTTTCTTCCCTTTATATTGTTTTTCATTTTAATTGGAATGATTATGATTAATCAATAAAGTAAATTATGTTATGATGTTATGAGGTAATTATGTATATTGAATGTGTATAAAGATAATATAAAAAAATGAATATATTATTTTTTTCTCTCTATTTATTGTATTAAACGGTAATTCATTATAAAATAATATTTTAAATTTGAAATGAAATGAAATTTATTTTATGGACACCAATTAACTTTATATGTCAATTGATAATGCCCAAAAAAAAAATAATAAATCCACTCCAAACTACTACATCGGCATCGGCAACTTCTACGTCTCATAAAAAGAAACATACACCATCAGACAGCACCGCATCAAATGTTCAACACACAGTGCGAGAGAATATTAAATGCGAATATGAACAAGAAAAATATATTAGACTTAATCCTAAATCTAAACTTAAAAATGAGACAAAGACTGAGACAAAGACAAAGACAAAGACAAAGACTGAGACTGAGACTGAGACAGATATGTTGGATATAAAAGATTTTATGTCAGATGAAACAGAATATAATAATTTTATGTTTTATTGCAATTATACGGATGAAATTATAAACAAATCAAACGCACTAAATTTCAACATAGAAAATTTGCAAGAACAAATATTATATTATAAAATCCAACTATTAAATTTGCAAAATAAAATAAATATAATACAAAACAAATGCGACCTTAATATGAAAATATATTTAGATGCTTTATCGTTTTCATCCATTGACCAGTCCATACAAATAGATTGTGCGATGTTAAAAGAAATAAATAGTTTGGAAAAATATAAACCAATAATGGAATGTCATTTTATGCTTTATAAGTATAATAGAGAAAAAAGCGATATTGCCGACAAAATTGGGGGTTTAGAAGCGGATTTACAATATTACAATAAAAAACTATGTTATTTTTGGAATAAATCACACAATGATTTAATTGTAAAACAACGAATGGAAAAAGAAAAGGAATATATTGCAACAATGAATGACATCATACCAAATGTTGCGTGTTCTTTTCGTTGCACTTGTAGTAATAAACTATGTATATGTTGTTGATGTAGATGTAGATGTAGATGTAGATGTTGGATTATTTGCATCTGTAGTATCATTTGGCATTGAAAGGTCCATTGCGGGCACGGTAGATGGTGCAGTTGCTAAAGCATATTGTGCCTGCTGTTCCGTTATTGTGCTGACTTGGTCATTTAGTTGTGTTAAATTATTGCTAATATCAAAAATATGTTGTATTACTTTCCCACTTGAATTATCCAAATTATCAAGACGACCTTTAATATATTCAATATTACCCGCATTTTGTTGTGATAATATTAATGAATCATTTGGCGAATAATCCTCATATGATGATGCTGATGACGTTGATGACGTTGCGGATGTGGTGCTATTTCCTGAATTATCTTCCATTCCTTCGCATACACCCACACCCCATGCATTGCTAAAAGGTGAAAATGGATAGGGAGATTTTCTTTTTGTTATAAAATCCATAAATGATATTCCTATTAATAATATAAAAAATATAATTAACAATAAAACAATTAATTTCATTATATATAAAATAAAACAATATAAAAAGATTTTATATATAATAATTCGTTTGTTTAATTCACATTTTTTTCATTAACTGTTTTTATTTTACATATACCAATGTGCAAGTAGATAAATAGAGAAAAAATATTAGAAAAAAATATGTAAATATTCTTTAATTTTACTTTAACTTATTTTATATTAATCAGAAATGAAACACATTAAAACTCTCAAAAAATAAGCACTGAAAAAATTAGATGCAGTTTTTATATGTTTATTATTAACATATTGCAATGCACCCCAATATTCTGCAACTGCTAAATTACATATTTCATCAGTTTGATTCTTAACATATCGTAATGCAATACCTTGGTTTGAAACTGCTAATTTACATATTTCATCCGTTTGTTCTTTCACATATTGTAATGCGCGACCATTTTGTGAAACTGCAATTTCACATATTTCATTGGTTTGTTCTTTCACATATTGTAATGCAAGACCATTGCTTAAAACTGCAATTTCACATATTTCATTAGTTTGTTCTTTCACATATTGTAATGCGATGATATTTTCTAAAACTGCAATTTTACATATTTCATTAGTTTGTTCTTTCACATATTGTAATGCTAGACCGTCTCGTGAAACTGCAATTTTACATATTTCATTAGTTTGTTCTTTCACATATTGTAATGCTAGACCGTCTCGTGAAACTGCAATTTTACATAATTCATCCGTTTGTTCTTTCACATATTGTAATGCTAGACCGTCTCGTGAAACTGCAATTTTACATAATTCATCCGTTTGATTTTTAACATATTCCAATGTATAAGGGTCGTTTGAAATTGCTAATGCACATATTTCATTAGTTTGTTCTTCTACAAATTGTAATGTATTAGTTCTATTAATTTTAAACTTATTATTATTATTTCGTGAAACTGCTATTTTACATATTTCATCAGTTTGAATTTTAACAAATTGCAATGTATAAGGGTCTTTTGAAATTGCTAATGTGCATAATTCAAATGTTTGAATTTTAACATATTGCAATGCATTACAATTTTGTGAAACTGCTAATTTACATAAATCATTCGTTTGATTATTCACAATTTGTAATGCATAACCGTTTTGTGAAACCGCTAATTTACATAATTCATCAGTTTGTTCTTTCACAAAATATAATGTAAAGGGGTCTTTTAAAACCGCTAATTTACATAATTCATCAGTTTGTTCCTTCACAAATTGCAATGCAATGGGGTCTCCTGAAACCGCTAATTTACATAATTCATTCGTTTGTTTTTTCACAAATCGCAATGCAAACTCATTTTTTAAAACCGCCAATTTACATAAATTATACGTTTGTTCTTTCACATATTGCAATGCAATACTATTTTGTGAAACCGCTAATTTACATAATTCATACGGTTGTTCTGTTACATATTGCAATGCAAGACCATTTTGCGAAACTGCTAATTTACATAATTCATACGTTTGTTCTTTCACAAAATACAATGCAAGACCATTTTGTGAAACTGCTAATTTACATAATTCATACGGTTGTTCTTTTACATATTGCAATGCAAGACCATTTTGTGAAACTGCTAATTTACATAATTTATATGTTTGATTTTTCACATATTGCAATGCTAGACCATTTTGTGAAACCGCGGTTTTACATATTTCATCCGTTTGTTCTATTATATATTGCAATGCAAGGCCATTTTGCGAAACTGCGGTTTTACATATTTCATCGGTTTGTTCTGTTACATATTGCAATGCAAGACCATTGTGTGAAACTGCTAATTTACATAATTCATCGGTTTGTTCTTCTACATATTGCAATGCAAGACCATTTTGTGAAACTGCTAATTTACATAATTCGGCGGGTTGTTCTGTTACGTATTTTAACGCATATCCATTTTTTGAAACTGCTAATTTACATAATTCATCGGTTTGATTTTTCACATATTGTAATGCGCGACCATTTTGTGAAATTGCTAATTTACATAATTCAACAGTTTGTTCTTTCACATATTGTAATGCGTGACCATTTTGTGAAACTGCAATTTTACATAATTCAACAGTTTGATTTTTAACATATTGTATTGCAATACCTTGGTTTGAAACTGCTAATTTACAAAAAAAATAATCATTCCATTCATAATATGTATCAATTAAAATTAAATTTGATAAATCCAAAATCATTTTGTTGGTTTTGAATTTGTGATATTCACCGCAAACAATTGCGTCATTTGGAATAGTTAATTTACATATATATTTTAATTTTGTATTATAACATTGACAATAGGCAATATGTTTTTTTTCAGTAAAATATAATCCATTTGAACTGTTAATCGTTGTTTTAAAATTATTATCAACATTCAATCCATTTTTATATTCATAATTATTATGAATAAAATCTTCGGACAATATTTTATAAAATTCTTTATTCATATAGTGTATATTAAATTCTTCTCCTGTTAAAGTATATAGTTGTGGGGGCATTTCTATTGGTTGTGTTTCATCATTTGCTTTTTGTTCATTCATTTTAACTATTTTTAAATTATTTTTAAACTATTTTAACTATTTTTTAAATATATTTTTAACTATTTTTTTAACTATTTTTAAATATATTTTAATTATATTTTAACTATTTTTTAAATATATTTTAATATTATTTTTATATTATATTTTTAACAAAATAAAGAATAAATATAAAAATAATATAAAAATATATTTTAAATACGAAGAATAATATGAATAATAATATGAATAATAATATAATTGAGATAAGATTGAAAGAAAAGAATTCTACAAAAAAAACATTATATAGCATAGAAGAGTTATATAATTTGGATAATTATAATGACATTGTTTGGTTAAGAATAGAAAACATAACATTTACAAGAAAAATATATTTTCCATTAAATTTGGAGCAATTGTATATGACCAATTGTGAAAATGTCAATGTCTATATAAATTATTTGCCTGAAAATATGTTTTATGTATCGATTATTAATTGTAAATTAATATCTGCAGATGATTTATTTTCAGATAAAAATAGATATAACAAATTAGAAAGTATTAATTTATCATTTAATCGCATAAAAAAATTTCCATCTAATTTACCACAAAATATACTATCATTGGATTTAAGTTATAATGTAATAAAAGAATTATCATTATGCAATATTTTTCCACCAGAAATACATTATATTAATTTAGATTTAAATCAATTACAGGATTTGCCCGAATGGATTATTTATATTGATAATAATAATATTAGTTTTAATGGTAATCCATTTTGGTTTAGTAATTATTCTAATGTCAGTCTAAATCGCATGATTCCATTATATTATATTGATATTGCACAAAAATATTTTAATTTATCGGTAGAAAATAAAATAAGAAATGCAATTATTAACTATAATAATACCAATGGAACAGAACCCCACATATATCTACCGTCGCAAAATGGAAAGGCAATTATTACCCCAAAAACAACTGCAGAAGATATACAAAATGTTCATAATTCCAGTATTCAAGATTCATTTAGTAAATCTGTTATTATTATTATGAATAATAGTGCGCCTAAAACCCCCAATTTTTTGAATGAGGTTTATTCTTATTATTTATTCAAACAATTCAATATATTTTCAACTCTTTCATTTTATAATACAGTGGTTGATGCGTGCAACATAGAGACAATTCATTCAAAATGTGGCGTGTCATTTGCCGAAGTTTTTGAACGTGTTTGGAGTATATCTGCCATTCATCCTCATAAAACAACAATTAGACAAATATTGAAAACCGAAATAACTGATGGGAGATTTTTGTGTTTTACAGGCAAAATAACTCGTTTAGTAAATACTTTATCGGGATTTTTAGATGATATTCAAATTGGTTATAATGAATATGAACAAATTAATAATGCGGTTATTGCAACCATTCGCAAATGCGAAAATAATACCAACTTAAATTTACGCGACGAAGTTAAAAAAATATTAGATGAATTAAATGTTCATATTGATAAACAAAATACTTGGCTCGATGCATTAGAATAATTTACTATTATTAATCCAATAATAGTAAATTATAAACTAAATATAATAAACTAAATATAAACTAAATATTATAAACTAAATATAAACTACAATATTATATATATAATTTATATATTAACAAATAAACAATAAACGATAAACAATAAACAATAAACGATAAACAATAAACAACAATCGAAATGTCAGCAACCCATCAATTAGGTATGTCGCTTTATGGTAATCGTGTTCGTCAGCCATATATTCCTCAAAAAGGAGAGGGCATTAATGCGGTTCCTGTAGGAATAACTGCAATGAATATTCGTCCTTTTACAAATAAAGATTATTTTAACAACTTTAAAACTGGTTTTGGATTACCGCGTCCCATAAAACATTATCGCAAGGGGCGCGCATTTAATTATCCTATTGCGGTTGATGTGAATGGAATATATCAAATTGAGCAAATAAATCGTGGTGTGCGTTCCACTACAAATGGCGCATTAGTAAAACAAATTATTGATAATCCGGGTTCATATAGTGTAATTCAAAATCCGCTTGATGAAGCAACGAATACCGAACTTTTTGATAAAGACTGTAAAAATTGTCGTGGATTAGAGGTAATTACTACTTTAAAGCCGAATAAAACATATCTTACAAATAATCCGGAACCCAATACCACAAATGCCCCGCCTTTATGTTGTAATCAAGAAGCATTTGCCTCCAAACGTGTTATTTATGCAACGACGAATTTGCCCAAAAATTATTACACGACCCATAAACAATATATGCAAAATCGCTGCCAACTTTATGACCAACGTGCCTTTAATTTTATTATTCCTAATAATATTGGTGCTGAGGGGGGCGTTGCCCCAAAACCAGGTTCGCCTTTAGCGATGGCAAATTTATATTTAGCGAATTGTCAATGCAATGCGGAGATTCAAGAAGCCACAGAATATAGTTTATCGGTTAAATTGATTGCTGCATTGTTTAGCGACGGAATTATTACACAAGACCAACAAACCAGTTTTTATGAGTCCGCCAATTTTACGATGAAAGGAGTTTATAATTTCATTCAAACGTTGCCTCAACCTGCGCAATCACAGTCCGCCGCGGTGTTTGATACATTCGTTACAAATCCGTATTGGGGTGTCCCATATACGGGACCAACAAATGCAAAGGCGTGTAATACGGTGGTTTATAAGCCGAATAATTATAAATATGCGACCCAGGGTGCGGTGAGTTCATCTACGCGAATGTTGAAATTAAATGTGAATACGATAACGACGAATGCGGCATCATTTAAAAAGAATTGGAATGTGTCGTCGGCGGTGTATTATAATAGTAGTAATAATCCGTTTATTTTGAAATCGAAAGTGGCGCCGTGCAAATCATCGTATTATGCGAAAAATGGCAATCCTAAAGCGTGTGGTGCATTAGGACCAGTAAGCACAAACAAAGTTGGATTAAATGGGGGACGTAATGGTTATAAATCGTTTGTTCAAAATATTGCGGGATAATTGGGCGGCGGGATAATTGCGGGTTAATTGCGGGATAATTGCGGGATAATTGCGGGTTAATTGCGGGTTAATTGCGGGATAATTGGGCGGCGGGTTAATTGGGCGGCGGGATAATTGGGACCACATTATAAATATATTTATTTTATAGAATAGAACATATAAAAAATATTTAAACCTATAATTATATATCTTTATATTAATGGCGAAAAGAAATAAACTATCTAAAATAAACAATAATACTAACCAAGAATTACATAATCCACAACAACAACCGCCGCAACCGCCACCACCAATTTGTATCACTTTTACGCAAGACATTATTACACAAACTCCACAATATATTCAATTACTAAATGAAAATACACAATTAAGAAAAGAAATGAGTGATTTAAAAGACATACACATAAAAGAATTAACCGAAAAAAATAAAAATATTGATGAACTAATAAAAGAAAACAACGAATTAAAAAATGAAATTAAAAAGTTAAAAGCCCAACTTTTGTGTTTAGAATCCAACATTACCTATTTAATGCAAGAAAATAAAAAAACAAAAATTCATAATAAAATCAATAAATTTATTATTGCAATCCAAGATATAAATAAATTTTTTTCACTTGAAAAAGAAATAAAAAATAATAAAATTAAGCATTTTCTTATTGACATACGTAATAATAGAAACAACAATAGTCATTTCATTCTTGATACTTTATCTAAGGAAATTACACAATATAAAATTCACACATTTATTAATAAATTAAAAAACGAAACAAATGATATTATAACTAACGAAGTAAAACAAAATATAGACGAAAATTATCCGCAATTAATTAACACCTTTATACATTTTTTTGAATCTAAAAATATTAAGATTCCCGATAATATACCAGAATATATTAAAAATCAAACAGAGACTTGGTTTGATATGTTCTAATATTCACAGGAATTATATATCATATTGTTGCACATTATGTTTAAATGTGCAACAATATTAAGGTTGGGTATGTGTGTGAAATAAATTTAAAATTCCGCATTATCTTTTTATACCACACCAACTAATATATTTTTCATTTTCTTTATAATTTTGTTTGTCATATATTTTTCTTAAATTATCTGCAAATGTATTACATACACAAACTTTATGTTTTTCATTACAAATAAAATCGGTTTTCATATAAATTTCTTTATCTTTGTCATTAAGATGGTATGAAATGATATCATTTATTATTTGCTTTTTTACAGGTGATTTTTTAAAATATTCGTCCTTATTCATTTTTGAATTTATTACGTGTTCATTTAGATTATTTACATAAATTATTTTATAATTATTTAATATTTTTTGTATATCTTCATTATTCACACTTACATATCTATTCATATATTTGTCAGTTATATCAATATTACTTTTATTGAATAAATTTCCCATATTATTATAATAACTATAAATATAAATATAAATATAATTCAATTTTTTAAATCCGTATTTATAGTTTAAAAAGTTATTTTTAAATGTGTTTTGTTTTACATTATAAAAAAAATTGAATCATAACATCAACCAACATATTTTATAAATATATTTGAAAATGACTAATCAATTGGAAATTAAATTGTTAGGAAATAACGAAGATATTAATATTATAGCAATAAAACGTTATTTCTTTAGAAGAATACCTCCAATTGTTATACAAATTATATTAGTATTAACAATCTTTTTATCATTGTTTGAAAATTATTTAATTCTGACTGCGGGTTATTTAACATTAGGATACGGATTTTTAAACACTATATTTAATATATTCACTTTTCCAACAGAAATAGAGTGTGAAATACTATTTAAAGAAGATATAAAGGATTATGTATTTTGGTTAAAATTAATTGGCAATGATATCAGTAATAACTATGATATAGATACAGTTGTGAAAAAAATAAATCAGGTTATTGATGAAATAGATTTAGTAATGCGTAAAATAAATATCTTTAATGCAGAAACATATATTAATTTCGATAATAACAATGATATAGATAAAGTTATGGATAAAATAAATAAAGGTATGGAAGAAATAAATAAAGGTATGGAAGAAATAAATAACTTTGATGTGGAGAAAAATATTGAAATTGGTAATAAATATGATAAATATAAAGTTGCTAATAAAATAGATAAAGTTATGAATGAAATAAATAAAGTTATGGATAAAATATATATCGTTAAATCAAAAGATAATATTGATAACAAAATAAAAGATGATGTAGATAAAAGTGCGGAGAAATTACGTAAATATGTATGTGAATTAAAAAAAAATATGGTTGAAATTAAATCAAAAATTAAACAACAAATATTTGAGGATAAAAAAAATCAAATAAATTATTACACGATTATTATTTATGATGATAGATTAGAAACCTCTAATTTCTATGCGACATATTATATAAAATTATTATTATATTTTATATATTTATCTGGAATAACATATAAAGTGTATGATTATAATAATTTTGCACAAAAAAATATGTATGATTATTATAAAAACAAAATATATTATGTTAATGCCTAATATTTAAATTATAAAAACGGAATATAATTTAAATATGCTATATCTATCTATTTAATTGAACAATATTATAAATAATTATAATATCTATATAGTTTATATATTTTGCATATTTCATTATAATATATAATCTATAATAATGGTATCAGGAAATACCTCAAATTTTAATGATAGTGGTTATAATGTTTCGGGTCAAAATTTATATGATGTCAGCAATAATTTAGTGTCATCTGCGATATCATCAAGCGACCTATACAATACTACACAAACATTCGGTATAATTATGTTTGATGGTAGCACCGCATCATATCCCATATATTGTTCAGTATCAAATATGACTTATATTGCAGCAGTAAATGATAGTGATGATTTTTATATTGTTTATCCTGGATGGGGATTTACGCTTTATAATGCAACCAATTATAATACAACGGATTTTTATAGCAAAACATATATTAATAACACGACTAAACCAGTTATATTTATGACAGCCGCTGCGTTATATGGCATTTCTGCAAATATATATCAATCCGTTAATACGACGGATGTTTATCCTGCTAATAACACTGCCTCTATAAAAGTTTATTTTCGTAATCAAGAAATAACCATAAGTGGAATATCATAAGGCGAAAAACAATATAAAAATATATTGTGGATATTAATTGTTTGTTTTTTTTAGCCAAATAAATTTACACATTAAGCATTAAGTATTTTTTACAATGACAAACAAATTATTAATATAAATAATTATATTAATAATTATATATAGATAGTTATAATATGAGTAGTAATACTCAATTAACTCCTAAACAACAGGAATTAGCAAACAGTCAAACTTATACAACATTTTTGGAATCATTTATATCGGATTTATTGTTGTGTATAAATACTTTATGTATTAATTATCAAACCAATGTTATTGGAAATATATCTAATACGGAATTAATAAGTTCAAATAGTTTTACTGATACGAATAATTTACTATATAATGTGAATTGTAATTTTGCATCATTCGGTCTAATATATAAAGAACAAATTGATGTTTCAAATTATATGAATATTAATTTTCAAAATATATTTAATATTATGCCAAAAACAGATGCAAGTAATAATGACACTATTACGCCCTTTGTTGTATTAAGTTTTTCTGCAAACAGTGTAAAAATCTATCCTACCGACTTACAAACAATTCAAACCGCATATACAGCAGCAACGCAACTTAGTTTTACTTTAGATGCAACAAATCAAATTAAAGTCTGCAAATTTCAAACCACTGCTAATGTAATATATTTTGTAATATTCATTGATAGTTTAACTGACAATACTGGAAATACATTTATTTTTGCAAATAATAACACAATTGAAGAAATTACAAATATTAGTGATTATTTTGTATCTTAAAACTGTATGAATCGGTTTCTCTCTTTGTAATAAAATAAATCATTTTGTTTTTGAGATTTATTTTATTTTATTTTTTGGTTTTGTATTTTGAGAGAAAAGGTTTATATACAGGTTTCTCTCGTAAATCAAAAAGTAAAACTAAAAACTAATTAATATTTTGATTTATTTTATTTATTATTTTGTATTTTGAGAGAAAAGGTTTAAATGTAGGTTTCTCTCGTAAATCAAAAAGTAAATCTAAAAAGTAATTAATATTTTGATTTATTTTATTTATTATTTTGTATTTTGAGAGAAAAGGTTTAAATACAGGTTTCTCTCATAAATCAATATATAAATTATTTTGATTTGTTTTATTTTTTGGTTTAGTATTTTGAGAGAAAAGATTTATATACAAGGTTTCTCTCTTTATAATAAAATAAATCTAAAAAGTAATTTATATTTTGATTCGTTTTATTTTTTATTTTGTATTTTGAGAGAAAATATTTAAATGTGGGTTTCTCTCGTAAATCAAAAAGTAAATCTAAAAACTAATTAATATTTTGATTTATTTTATTTTTTATTTTGCATTTTGAGAGAAAAGGTTTAAATGTAGGTTTATATGGGGCGTGTCCCTATGGGACTACGCCCTACGCTCGGGACTTCGTCCCTCGCTGGCGGACCCCCTCTCCATTTTTCCATCAACATACAAAATATAAATACATTTACCCTTTTTAAGTTCCTATATTAAGACCGTGGTCTTAATTAGGGGGTCCGCCAGCGAGGGACGAAGTCCCGAGCGTAGGGCGTAGTCCCGTAGGGACACGCCCCATATAAACCTGTATATAAATCTTTTCTCTCAAACACACAAAGTAAATTATTTTGATTTTTTAGAATTTACTTTTTGATTTACAAAAAAAACCTATATATAAATATAAAAAATAACATAATAATTAATGTCATTTTTTTATAGTAAAATATTAATATTACTTTGCAATTAAAAAAATTTAATACAACTTAAAATATTATTGTTTTTTTTATTTGCCTTTATTTCCTTTATATTGTTATCTATATTATCAATTTTTTTACAATAATCCTCATTATTTTCTATAATTTTACTTAACTCCTGCATAAAGGTTGCGCACATATTATATAATTCTTCGTCGTTTGTATATGATGATAATACTGTTTTATTTGCACGAATATTATTATATACCTGATATTGTAGTGCATTATTAAAAAAATTAGTTGCGGTATTTAAATTATGTGAAATTACATTATTATAATTAAAATCATCCTTCTTTATTTCTTCTACCTTACTATGGTCTTTAAAGATAAAGTTTCCGTTATTATTTAACGAATTGTCATTAAAAATAATAAAAATAAAATATTCGTCTGTTTGAAATTTGCATACCTTTATTTTATGAACATCATCCAATTCAAATCTTAGTTCATTAAATGCATCATAATTGTCTGGTATTATTTGGGTCGCTTCTTTATAAGTCATTTGAGTTTTTTTATTTACATTAAAAATATAAAAATGATCATCCCATTCTTTATTATCATTGTTTCCTGTTAATATATTAAATAAATTGTGAATATTTATTGTTATATCGGCGGCGCATTTATATTTTTTCAGATCAATATACACCCCATGTATATCATTATGTGTGATAAGTTTAAAATTATTACTCGTAAAATGATTTGAATAATGTGCTATTTTATCATTTGGCAATGAATAATAATTATTAGAATTAGGATTATAATTAATTTGATAGTCAATGTTAAACTTATTTACACTGTTAAGAATTTCCTGAAAAAAATTTTCATATGATTTCATATATGTTTCAATTTTTTTAATTGAAGTTTGCTTTGGTGTTAATCCAATTGGTTGTGCCATTATTGCATCCTACCTTTAAAATATATATATATGTTTTATATCTTGATTTGTTTTTATATTGTTTTTAAATAAAATAATATATTTAGACGCATTGCGACTGGTTTCTCTCTTTATAATAAAATAAATCTAAAAACCAATTAATATTTTGATTTATTTTATGTTTTATTTTTTATTTTGTATTTTGAGAGAAAAGATTTATATACAGGTTTATATGTTTAGACGCCTTGCGGCTACACATCTCTTTATAATAAAATAAATCTTAAAAACTAATTAATATTTTGATTTATTTTATTTTTTATTTTGTATTTTGAGAGAAAAGGTTTAAATGTGAGTTTCTCTCGTAAATCAAAAAGTAAATCTAAAAAGTAATTAATATTTTGATTTATTTTATTTTTTATTTTGTATTTTGAGAGAAAAGATTTAAATGTGAGTTTCTCTCGTAAATCAAAAAGTAAATCTAAAAAGTAATTAATATTTTGATTTATTTTATTTTTTATTTTGTATTTTGAGAGAAAAGATTTAAATGTGGGTTTCTCGTTTCTCTCGTAAATCTAAAAAGTAAATCTAAAAAGTAATTAATATTTTGATTTATTTTATTTTTTATTTTGCATTTTGAGAGAAAAGGTTTAAATGTAGGTTTCTCGTTTCTCTCGTAAATACAAAAAGTAAATCTAAAAACCAATTAATATTTTGATTCGTTTTATTTTTTATTTTGTATTTTGAGAGAAAAGGTTTATATACAGGTTTATATGGGGCGTGCCCCTACGGGACTACGCCCTACGCTCGGGACTTCGTCCCTCGCTGGCGGACCCCTCCATTTTTCTCTCAAAATACAAAATATGAATACATTTGCCCTTTTTAAGTTCCTATATTAAGACCACGGTCTTAATTAGGGGGTCCGCCAGCGAGGGACGAAGTCCCGAGCGTAGGGCG
>Ga0302186_10000522_pt1 | contig 34301 bp, 39 predicted proteins | sample II_Bog_E1_2_FD_198782 | JGI IMG/M metagenome (GOLD analysis project Ga0302186, IMG submission 198782) | Peat permafrost microbial communities from Stordalen Mire near Abisko, Sweden - II_Bog_E1_1 | ecosystem: Environmental > Terrestrial > Soil > Wetlands > Peat | place: Sweden: Abisko... | reverse complement strand
AAAAATTATTGAATTAAGAAAAGAAAACATTAAAATTTTTTAAAAGAAATCCAAATTTTTAATTTCCGAAAAAATGGGATTTCGGAAATTATTTTTGTTGTATTTCAAAATGAAAAATGAAAAATATTTCAAATCCTTTTTTGGATTTGTATAATTAATATTCAAAAATATTTGAATTTGAAACATAAAAAAAATCAATGATTTTTTTTTTATTTTGAAAAGGCCTCTCCTGAATACAATCAAATGTTGACTAAATGTCAAAATAAAAAAAATCCAATAACTTCCTTTATTTTATTCATCAATAAACCCTCGGCATAATTTCTTTGAAGAACAATTACTGATTTTGGCCAAAGAAATTTCAAAAACAAAAAGAAAATGGCAACACTACTATGGTTGAAGAAATCGCATCGAAATCTCTTAAAATTTATCAAACTTTCAACCCCTTTAGATGATTCAGAAAGGAACTTGTTCTTTATTGTTTAGATGACTTCTGTGACCGAGCTAGAAGAGATAGCGAAGCAATCAAGGAAGTTATCAGTGGATCAAGAGCCATCATGGACTACACCTAGCAGGAAACCAAGAATAGGAGAATATCTACTTGAAGAAGCTGGAGTTGAAAACTTTCGACTGTTGGATAAGAATAAGTTAATTCACAAGTGTTCTTAAAATTTGAAACTAAACAAATAATCGAGGTACATCGACCTATAAAGATATCATAGGAGGTCTAGCATCACTGCATCACTCAAATATGGCATTGGTTTTGTCAGGAAAGAGACTGAAAAGCCCAGTATTTGAAGAAAGACGAGAAATCCAATCAAATTTCACCATCCAGAGGAGGAAATTGGGGACGATAAAAAAAAAAAATATATTCACAATCCTCAAAATTTTATTTCATTAGATTTTATTAAAAAAAAAATTTAGAATACATAATCAAATAAAATTTCAAATCTTTATCCTATGCATATACAATTTCATACCATTTTAAACTTATCCCAAGATGGGGCAACTTCCAGTCTATTAATTCTTGATGATTTTCACATTTTGCTTGGTTTCCTTTTTAATTTCTTCTTTAATTATCTATGAAAGATTGTGGAATTAATGAAAATCTGGACATTTCAAAGTATCTCCAATGTTCCAATTTATTGAACAAAGTGGATTTAATTTTGTTGTCCCATCCAGGCTACGAATATACTGGAGCGTTGGCTTTTATTTCTTCATTAATGATATGCAAAGTGCTAATAAATTATTTTTTTGTTAAAATTGATTTGAAATTATCAGCCTTTGATATACGCCACCATCCCTGTTTCCAGAATTTCAGTTTCCAATATAGTGGATCTTTTATTGAATAAATTTGTTGCTAGCGATATTTCTGAGTTCAATTTTAGAGAATTTCAAGTAAAATGTTTTGAAATCTTTGAAAAAATTCAAGAAGTCAAGTTTTTAGAAAAAAAAACTTTATCAAGTAAGTTTTTATTTCGATTCTTTGACAATTTCCATTAAGTAAAAGGTCAAAACATATTGCTTGCGGCAAATAAAATCGGACATTCATTGGGTTCTTGCGCTTGGCAGATTGACATTGATTTGATTAGCATTGTATATTTGGTTTCCTATAATCACAAAAGCCAAAAGTGAATATATATTAAAGAAAAAAATATTTTTATTAAAATTTATTAGTCATTTGGATGGTTTGGTGTTAGAAGAAACAAATAAAAAAAAAATTGATCTCCTTATTACTTCTTCAAATAATGTTGAAAAGCGTGTTGTCAAAGAATTAAATGTCCTCGATAAAACAATACGAGATGCCATAGAAAGATGTCAGAATTTCGGGGGATTGATTTTCATTATTTGTTTCCAAAGTGAACAAATTTTGGAGATCATTATAATCTTGGAAAATTTTTTAAGGGAAAAACCCGAATATTCCTCATTGAGTTATGAGCTCTATCACAATTTTAAGTAAAAAGCGAAAAATTATAGTTATTAAAGAATTTTTTAGAAATTTGATTGACATTGCCAAAAGTCAAATTGAATTTATGAAAACGCAACTTTGTGAGCAGTTATCATCAGGCACAAATCCTTTTGAAGCTAAATATGTGAAATTCAATAAGGATTTTAATTACGGGTTGCTTGAACAAACAACAAATAAAAAGGTGTTGATTTCAAACTACCAATTTTTAACTTATGGACCTCTTCAAGTTTTAATTTTTGGGAGAAAAAATTTAAATTATTTTAGAATCTTTTTGCAAAAAGTTGTGGTGATGAAAGAAACACGTTGATCTTGGTTGGTGAACCATCAAAGAATTTTACCGATTTCGCACGTCTAAAAGACAATTTTTCTGGAAGATTGGAATTCATAGTAAAAAAATATGGACAATAAAAAATGTAATGTATTTGTGTACAACAGAATTTAGATAAAAATGCAATCCCTTTGACTACCTTCAGAGATTTCGATCCAGAAAAGTTATTTTCAAAACAATTAGAAAACATAAGTTTGAATGAAGTTAAAACACAAGCACTATCCGAAACTTTAAGCACAACAGCTACCTCCATGACTTTCAAAATTCCTGAAGTTGTGGCCAACCCAAAATTAAAAAAAAATGAAAGTACTTAAAACTCAGAAAATTCTTGTTATCATTATTTTTAGAAAATGAGGTGTTATTCATTTTTAATGATTTCCCCCAATATTTCTTTGATGAAAAAAAAGCTCAAATTTCCGATTACGGTCAGGTAAATACATAAATATGACAAAAAATAAATAAAAAATATTTTTTGAGGTTTTGGAAAATGACGAACTGAAAAATTGGGATGAACATGAATCTTTGCTTCGGAAAAATTTTATTTATCAATTTTCAGAAGCTGATAATAAAGAAAACATCGAAAAAAAATTCAGCAGTTATAATGATTTTAATTCTTTAAAGTATGCTTTGTTTTAAAATATCAAAACTCTTTTTTATATCTGTGAAAAAAAAAAAAGAACAGTGAACCGTCTTTCAAAAAACAATGTCCTAATAAAAATGAATGTCCATAAAATAGATTCATGTTTTCTAAGTGACGGCCAATCCATGATCAATATAATTAACTTGTTACATGCTAAACATATTTTAATAATAAATGGTGATGAGAGAGAAAATCAAATCATGGAAGTTAAGAGATATTAAAAATTAGTTTTTAAATTATAAATTTAGGATTTATTAAATCAAAGAAAACTTGGAAGCAATTCTGTTATCTTGGGAAAAAACAAATTTTACGAAATGAAAATTGACAATAACTTTTTCCAAGTAAATATTTGTGTGAAATGTTGACGATAATAATTTTAAAGTGTGAATTCGGAGGACCTTCAAAAAAATTGGTTTCTCCATATAGAATCAGTGGGAAAATAAACCTTTTTTTTAATCAAGAAATCGGGAGAATGGTTCTTATTAGTTTTAATATAAACTTGATTAAATTATTTAGTTTGATAAAAATCTGATTATTGAAGATGAAAACAATGAAGACAACTTTGAAAAGAAGAAACTGTTTTTTGATGTTAAGTTGGAAAGTTTATATGATTATTTCAACGAGCAGAACATTCCAGTAAATTAAATATTTAGCTTTTAAAATAGAAAAATATAGTGTGTCTTTTCAATTTCGTGTCTGAATTTTGCCAACAAAGTTTTAATCAAAAAAGTACATTTTGTTTAAAAAAAAATCAAGTGAAATTTTTCAAAGGAAAACGGTGAAATTTCTTTAGAGGGAATCCATTGCCCTGACTATTACAAAATTCGAAGTTTGCTTTATTCATATTTTAGATAATAAATAAACAAATTTGGGAGGGAAAACCAAAATTTCTTAAAATTTAATGAATTTTTAAAAAGAAAAAATGAATTGTTATTTTTGTTTTAACTTTTTGAACATTTTAATCATTATTGATTTCTAAAAATCAAAAATTTTGATAGATAAAAAACAGAAAAACTATTAAAATTAAATTAAATGAATACACTAAATAAAATCTGCCATTAAACTTTCAAGACTGCTTTTAACACAGTTCAATGGGAAAGATTCTAGGAAAAGAATATCACAATAATTTTTCCAAGAGTTTTGGGAATCACAATCCAGTCACTGAAAACAATCGTCTTTGTGTGGACATAATTTCCCCCTTTCAAATTTTTTCAAAAGAGGAAGAAGAAAAACAAATTTTAAGTAACACAACTAAATTTTTCTCTTTTTTTGAAATTTCATGAGATTTAGATCAAACCATAGACAATTTATTGAATCAAGATGTAATAATTCCGCAGAAATATCTCGACGCAGACACAAAAGCCCAACAATTGAAAAAAAAATATCTGCCTTCCAACTATAAATTTTCGCTCAATTGTTTGAAAAAAATAGTTTCACATCGAAAAAAGCGCTTATGCATTGACAACTTTGATTTGGATATGTGGTAACATCAGCTTGCAACGAAAAATCTAATAAATTAAAGTTATATTACAGAAAGAACGATTATAATGTGTTACCCCTCAGTTTATTTAGAATCTTGCTATCGAAATTCTCGGGCTGATGTATTGCAATATTTCCAAAGGTTTCATCAAAACAATTTGAAAGTATTGAACTAATTTAAAAAAAAATAAATTCATTTTCCAGATTTACAATCTTTGTGGAGAAAAATTCAAAAAATACAATCCAAATGTTTTTAATTCTCATGGAATAGAAACCGCCAATTTTTCTGTTCTAGACCATGAACCAGCTCCTTTAAAGCAAATACTATTGAATAATATTTCTTCTTATCTTTAATTAATTTAAGTCTTCTTCTAGAGTTTTGTCTTGATGTTTCAAATTATCTTTCTCAAAATTCAAGAAATTCTGTTTGCGTTCATTGCAAAGCGGGAAAAGGAAGATCTGGTTTAATGTCAATATGTTATTTACTTTTTTGTGAACTTTTGGAAAACCCCAATGAAGGACAGAACTATTATGCTCGGAGAAGAAGTTTAAATGGTCAAGGTCTAACAATTAATAGCCAAAGACGTTACACACAATATTTTAAGCAATTTTTGGGAGAAAACTTTAAAAAGCCATATATTTCTTGTTTGAAAGATTATAGAGAAAACCCGTCGGAATTTGTAAAAAGCAAAATGGTTGTATTGCAAAAAAAAATGATATTGAAATTCATGATATTAGGACCTTTTAAATCAAAGAAGAATATGGAATGCTTGGTAAAATCCAAAATTTAATTTACAATATTCAATTATAATTTAGATCACAAATTTCGAAAAGAAGATTTTATTCAGAAAAATTATACAAAAGGAAAAAATGATTGAAATTGTGAAAGACAATGAAAATAATGGGGAATTTTCTAAACCCCATAAAAGAGATATAGATTATTATATTGAAGTTGAATATGAGGAGGAAATTTTGTTGGAAGGAGATTTTGTTTTTAAGATGACTTTTGAAGGAAATCTTTATTTGCAATTTTGGTTAAATGCAAATTTTATTCCCCAATTTCTTTTCAAGCGCTCCAAACAAGAATTTGTTCTCGTTCCTGAAGCTTTTGATTCTTCTCTTATGACTTATTCTTCTTTTAACATCTTCTCTGAAAAATTGAAAACACACACTTTTAATGGAAATAGCAAATATGAAGCAGCTAAAGAACTTAGACCACTAATTTTTAAGCAAGAGACCTTAAAAATTCATTCTGAATGCCTTAGATTTTTGAAAAAAATATATGAAAATATGAGGAAAAAGGACGCCAATAAGAAAGCTATGATTTCCTGCCATATCCAATTAATTTCACTCAAGGATCTTGACAAAAATCGGAGCTTAAAAAAGCAAAAATATTTAAAAGAAAACTTTTCTATAAATTTGGTTTTTTTCTAAAAAAAACTTTTCTTAAAATGTTTTTATTAATTTAAAAAAATCAATAATAAAAACTAAACCTAAAAATGGATCAAAACAAGGAAAAAGGTATTAGCAAAAAGGTCTACATTGGTAACATTCCCTACACTGCAAACAAAGAGGAAGTTGAATCCCTCTTGCGAATCGTTGGTCCTGTCATAAATTTTGAGTTTTAACTAAACAATTATTTTTTTCCAATTCCGCAAATTTTTTTTCAGGTTAAATTATGACAAAGAAGCTGGAAAAGAAAAAAAACACAAGGGATTTGGATTTTGTGAATATCCAGATTATGAAACAGCGCTTTCGGCCATTAGAAATCTCAATGAACTTGAGTTCCAAAGTTTGATTTTTTGACCCTGAAATTTTTTTAAATAATTTTCTATGATAGGTAGATGCTTGAAAGTTGGTTTTGAAGCTAAAGCTGAACAAACAATGGCTGGAAAAGGATTTAAGACTGATTCTTCGGATTTTGATCCGGCTAATTTCGAGTTGAAGAACGAAAATAAAAACTTAACTGAGATATTGGTTGGTTTGGATATGCCCCAGAAATATTTCATTATGAAGGAACTGAAAGTTAAGTAGCTTTGTTCTAATTTTAAATAGTTATGTTTTTTTTAAAGAATATCAAAGAGTTGGCAGAATCAGAATTGAAGGTTATTCTTACAACGAATCCAAAGCTTTCACAGGAAATTTTGAAGATGCAAAATGAGTTAGGATTGGACAATATTCAACCATTTGAAAAAGTTCTCTTAATATTTTAAATAGCCTTGATTTGTTATAAATAGAGAAAAACAAAGAATGAAAACCTTTTGAATGTAAATCATAAAACTGAAAAGAAGCTCAAGACTTTATTCAAAAAAAAGTCTCCCAAAAAAGGAATTTCCAAAACCCTTCCCACAGTTCAAAAAGTGCATAATGCCAAAATGAACCCAAAAGAAAAAAACGATGCTCAAGAACTACAAAATTATGCTTATCAGACATATCAGGAACCTCTCCATAAAAACAACCCCAACCTGATAAATCAAGAACTACCTCGTTCATATGTAAATGAAGCACACTCACTTTTTAACAACCAAGTAAACCCCAACTCAAATCGCATGTATTATGGAGTAAACCAAACTTTAATGATGGATATTCATAATGCTCCAAACGCGAACTATCAAAACGAAGCTTTATTAAATAAAGGTTTTCAACAAAAAAATATAATGGCTAACAATGTTCCTTCTCAAAATTATATGAGGAACAATCATAACATGATGAATCAACAATATCCTCAAAGTTCCTTTATGAACTATCGTGCAGAAAATGATAAGAAATGGAGCGTAACTGACAATATATTTGAAAACAACGAACATTTTTTTAATAATAACAAACCAATCATGGAAAATGAAAAAATTAAAAAGAAAATAAATCCTGGGTATTACCAAAACAATTTCCAAATGCAAAATGAGAATTTTCGACAAAAACCATCTCAAGAGGGTTTTGATGAAAAGGGAGAAAACTATTTCGGAAACGAACCGGAGTTCAGTCCAAATGATGTTCAACTTCATGTAAAAATTAAGAGGATTTTTCAATAATTTATGAACAAATTTAAGGTTACTGACGAATTGAAAAATCTCTTATATAAGATGGACGATGACAATTAAGAAATAAGCTTTTTAAGGTTTCAGATATTTTCTCATGGATTTTGAGTAAATGATTTCATAATTTTAGGATATGTATAAAGAAATAAATATGTGTTTGAAGTATTTATTTAAAAAAAAAATAAAAAAATAATGAAATAAAAAAACAAAACAAAATTTTTCAATGTTTTTAAACGATAAAAATTAAGACATTGGAAAGGGTTCTGAGTTTGTATTTATTAATTCATTCCAAAAAAAAAAAGAAATGAAAAAATAAATAAATTTTGAATTTTTGAGCAATTCTGTTCTAATTTTAAAATTGAATCTATGTCTTCTTGTAACAAAAACGACAAAAATTACAAAAACATAAAATGGTCTCATTGTAAGGTCTCTGGTCCTTCTCCTCTTTTTTTTTGATAAGATTTATTTTTCATTTATTAAATTGTGGGTATATATTAAATCTCATGCTATCATTATTCGTGGGGCCTGACATAAATCCATTTTGCATATTATTATTCTGAAAGGATTGATTGGGAATGCTTTCTTTCAAAAAATCATTTGATTTTTTACTATTTAATTCCATAATTTTCGAATTCACAAATTCTAACAAAGCCGAGGTTGGGATGTTCCTTATATCACCGTTGTATTTCTTCAGACAATAATCCAGGATTTCATTTAGAGCATCAATCTGGCCTTCCAAGTATGCTTCACTCTGAGATTTGAGGCTATCTTTGTAAAAAGCCGTGAGGCTGTTTGCTGCTTGCGTGAAGCTGAGGCGCAATTTATCAACTGAAATATTGTTGGTGTTGGTTGGGTTATTATTCATTGATTTTTTTTTTTTGGAAACGTTTTCTTATTTTTATTAATTTTGCTTTTTTAATTTAAAATACATTATATTTCGAATCAGAATATTTTATCAAACATTATTGATTGTAATTTTATCAAATGCTTTTTAATTTATTCCTTTCTTCAAAAAATGTCTCGCAATCAAAATCTGTGTTAATCTAAAAAATATATTTCACCAAATTAAATTTCTAGAAAAAATAAAATTGTCTTTTTACCTGCATTAGTTTGTCTAAAGGAATGAGCCCACCTCCTAAAATTTAAAATTTTTTTATTTATAAATCCATTTTAGAGAATATTCACCTGTTAGGCTAGTTATCTCCGCAACACCTGAGATCATAAAATGATTATCAAAAATCAAATTGTTGTTTTTTTCTTCCACTTGTTTTTTAAACAAATTTTGAACATGATTGACATTATTTTTATTTTCGATAACGTTCAAATTATTCATAGAAGCTCCGTTGATATTTTGTTGGGCCATATCCTCTTTGGTGATGATCTTGTTCTTTTTTAAATTATCTAAAGAGAATAAATAGTTTCCTTTTTTATTATCTCCTGGATTAAAATTGTCTGGGCAGGGCAACTCATCACAATTTTGGTCATTTCTTTGATTTTTGGAATCTATGTTAATTGTAACAGTCAGATTTGTTCTGATTTTGGTGTTTTTGTTTATGAATAATTTTGATCTTCCTCCATTTTCTTTAGAAATAATTTTCAACAATTCAGTATCATCAAAAATCGTTTTTTGAGGAATAGCAATTTTGTTAGAAGCTTTTTTTATTTTATGTGTATCATGATTTGATCCATCATCTTCATTGTTTAGATCCGAATTGGAACTCAAAGGAATGGGCACAATGCTGGTGGTGTCATCCATTATTTCAAAATTTGCTTTGATATATGGGAAAGGGTCTTTTTTGAGCAATCCAAAATCAATCCTTTTTCCATATGCTAGTTGATTAAATTAAAAATGTCATGTTAAATTATAATTAATTTATTTTTTTTTACTTTTAAATGTCAATCGAGCATTGTTTTCTTTTTCAATGCATGTGAAAGTTTTGTCAGTGTTTTGGTTGAGAATGAAATGCTCATTTAAAACCATCGAACTTTTAAAATTTTTTTAATTACTAAAGTCAAATTTATGATTATAACAGTAATTTGGACACAGATGGGTCCATTTGCAAAGGATCCTCTAGAATAATATGATATTTGAGAGAACAAAATAATATTTTATTTTAACCTTTTTCAATGGTTTTTGAAGTATCACCAAAATCATTAGGAATAGGGTCAAGATTCGGAAATACTTAAAAAATTGAAAAAATTTTTCATTTTTTAAAATAAAATTTTACCATCAAAATTGTTAAAATCTGATTTGACATTTACTTTCAAAAGTTCCTTGGCTTTTTTTTGTTCCGATGGTCCTAAATCACTGAAATCTGATAGTTTTGGCTCACTTTCAGGCAATTCATCAGCAGTTTTAAAGTCCTCATATGACTTTTTCTTGATTTTTATAGGGGGTGGAAAATAATGTTTCATGCTTAATTTTGAGATATCGAAATCACCAGTATCATTGAAAATTTTATCTTTGGTGGATGAACTCTCGTTTTTTGGAGATTTTTTTTTGGAATTTGATTTATTGAAATTGACAGTCGCAGTTGTGTTGATTATGTTTAGTGTCAGAGATACCTCATTATTGAAAAATGTAAAATTCTGTAAAAATCTTATTATGAAAATAATAATTTTTTTTACGCTTGGAATTGGAACATTGTTTTTCTCATCAGCTAATTTTTGGATTTTATCTAAAAGTTCAGCTACATAAAAAAATTAAAAAAATAAAATTTTCTCTCAAAATGAAAAATAAATGTACATTCGTCTTTTTCTTTTGAATCTTGGGTTTCTCTTAATGAGAGGGTGCTCTTTTTATAAAACTCCTTGGGTGTGGATAAATTACTGGTTAAACTTGAGTTCGATGCTTTAACGATATCCTGCAGATCTTCTGTGGAATTAATAAATATCATTTAAAAATAAAACCTGAGACATCCAATAATTTCGCCAAATTATCCATATCATGTATTTGGTAATAACAACGCATTTGCATCAATTTGATGATGGACCTTATTTCTAATTTACATCTATTTTCGTTTTTCTTGAAAATAAAATCCTCAAAATATTTACTTATCGTTATTGCTTAAAGTTGAACATAATGCGAACATTTCCCTAACATTTTGAAATTTGTAATGATATGACATACAACAAGTTTGATTTATTGTGAAATCATTATCTATTATTTGAAAGGGATAAGTGAATAAGCACCCTTCTATATTCTGATAAAGACTTCCTAAAACATTGGATGAAGGTTGATCACACTATAATTACTATAATAACTATGAAAGAAAAAAAAAACCTGATTTTGAATTATATAATTGTTTTCATGAAATTTCACACATCCTCCTTTGACTACATGCGTTGAATCAGAATCCTTTAAATATATTGTGGTATATTCATCAAAGGGAGGTAAAGGCAGATTCACTAGATCAGCATCCATTAACAAATGAGCATAATTATAATTGATTGATCTCACAATAGTATAAAAAGTGGATTGGGGGTCGAGAGAACTATCAATCAAGCAGAAAATGTAATGTGTTGAGTTCTTGAGAAATTTGTTATAGTCAATAAAAACTCGGCATTTATCTTCCCCATACTAAAAATATTTTTTTTAAGAATTTATGTCAATCATTTTACTTTTTGAATAACATTGAGGAAACTGGGGATGAGATTTGTCTTATATTCCGGAATACTAGAGAAATATGAGTAATATGTCGATTTATCATAAACCAGATTGTTTCCAATCCTTTTCAATCTATGTAAGAATTGAAAAAATAACAGGAAATTATTTAAATTTATAAAATTTATACCTGATGGTCGGAATCGAAAGCAGAGGGTCACCATATTCCGTGAAAGAATTGATATATTTGTTAAAATAAATGCCATTTAAATCGATTGTTAGTATGGCCGGACTTAAGGGGAGTTTTTCTTGCTTGTTAAGAATTCGATAATCCACAGCGATTTTGATATTATTATCCTTTGGAAAATTTATAAAAAAAGGCATCGTTTTTATGGACTTGAGTTAACATTAGGCAGTTTCCTTCCTTAATAAAGAAAAAAAAAGCAAAGAATAGAAGTTGAAAACTTCTTAGCTTCATTTTAAAATAAAAAAAATATTTTACATTTAAAAAAGCTTTAATCATTAACAAATACTTAAAAAAACCAAGTTTATTAAAAATATTAGTCTTTACAACAAATATTAAAAAAAACCATGAAATTTTCATAATTCTATCAATTAATTATCTTCAGGGTTTAATGTCGGAACGACCAAAGTTTGTTCTACCCATTTATTTTTGCTTTCTAAAATTTTTCGTTTCTCATTTTCCTCTTCCTCATAATTTTCTAATGTTGCCAATGGTAAAGTCGCTTCCCATTTTATGTCATTTTTCTTTTCCTTATTCCCTTCATCATTTACATCAAAGAAATTTTCCCCCTCATCATCATCTATAATTTTTCTCTCTTCTTCTATGTCGCCATTTTCACTTAAATTTTCCTCTTGATCATTATTATTTTTTTGACCATTTTCACTTAAATTTTCCTCTTGATCATTATTATTTTTTTGACCTTCATTGTCTGTCATATTATTTTGATCATTTTCATTGAAATCTTTTAAATTAGCATCTTCTTCCACATTCTCCTTTTCATTTTTATCGTCTCCCTGTTGATTTTCCTCATAATTGAAATCATCCAAATTATCCTCCTTATCTTCTTCTCTTTCCATTTGAGTATTTTCTCTTATTCTAAAATTAAACAAACCACTTCCTTTTGTGTCATTTTCAACAATGCCACTTTCTAACCCCAGCTTTAATTTTTCCAAAAGGTTCTCAACATCATTTATTGTGAAATACCCAGGAATCCTCCACATCCATTCCCCTTGACATGGAGTTCTTAGCTCCAAAGCAGAAAATATCTGTTGCACTAAAGGAGACTCTAAAACATCGAAATCTTTAGCTTGGATTGGGACTAAAGCAAAATCAACATTATTTGATCCAAGATTATCTGATGAACTGAAGAAAAGTTTTTTAAGTCAAATAATAAAGATTTGATAAACTTCAAGCTCATGATTTTTTTGAAGTCTTTGAATTTTTCAAATTTTTCTTGAAGGAAGATAATTAAATCCTCCTTCATGAGTTTCTCCTGTTTGCAATTTTCCAAGAAGTTTTTGATGGCCAGATTGAGAGAAACCTAAATTTTTATAAAATTAAGTAAAATGATGTTCTCCTTTATTTTTATACTCGTTGATTCTCATAAATCTCATTGAAAAGTTCTTGTGCTTTCTCTTGCCCCTTATTTAACTTCAAATATTTAATTCGTCTCCTAACCTTTAATTTTTATTTCAACGGATAAATGAAAATTAAAAAAAAAGTATTTACATCTAGAGGTTCTTTATCAGAAAATCCCATATTATTAATGAGTAGACACAGATGGTCTTCGCAATTAGGCAAATCTTTGAATTGATCGTAATTGAGGATTAAAGTTTGATCCTCAATTTTGTACCATGTTTTAGATTGATTTCTTTGAGGTTTTCCTTCAACTTTTTTTAAAAACAATTAAATAATTTCGAAAAGATAAGAAAAATTTAACGATCATCTTCAAAGTCTTCGAATAATTTCTGAGGGTCATGAGTTGAAGCCATTTCCATATCGTTTTCATAATTTGATAGAATTGAGTCTTTTATCGTTTTGTCAGTGAATCTGGTGAATTTTAAAAAATCAATTAGATCGATAATTAAAAGTATTATTCAAACCGAAATAACGCTTCAACCAAAAGAAACTTATTTTTTTGCAACAAATTAAAAAAGCTTTTTAGGATTTTCCTAATCAAATCCAAATAATTTCTAAACTCTAATTTATTCTAATGAAGAAAAATTAGAAAGAAAAAAAACAATGAAATTAATGTACTCTTATCTCACTATTTGAAATGATCCCATGCAAAATATTCAAATAATCAATTTGAAAGAACATCCAATCAGCCTTCATTAATTCCAATACCTTTTTCAAATATTTAAACACGCTCAAATTTAATTGTTTATCATTAGTTAGCAACTGTCCATCCCTTATAACCCCTAACATTTTGCTCATCACACCATAATCTGAAATCATTGCAAACTCACTCATAAAATTGAATTTCCTCTCCTGAAACAAAGGCATATTTTCGTAATTTTCATTATCTTCGTCATCGCTTTCATCCTCTTCATCATTTTTCTCTTCTTCATTTTCTTGTGTTGGCTTAGCTGCTTCTTTATTCAATGGATCATATTCTCCATCTTCTTTCTCATCATTTGGATCTCGTTCGATGAAATCATTAATCTCATCATTATCATCTTTGGATTTCTTCTTTTTGGCTTGTTCTTTTTTACGCTTGATCCTTTTATCGGTTTGGATCGTGAGGACCTTCCCTTTTGAAAACGCTTCCAAAAGGTCAAAAAAAATCATTTGAAGCTCTATCAAGGTTTTCAATAGATTATCATTCAATAATCCTAAGAAAAAAATATTAGTTAATATTTTCAAATTTATTAAATTAAAACCTGGCACACAAAAAATGAACCCAACTCTAATGATTCTTGTAATATCATGATGGAAGATGTTTTGCATGAGAGATTGTGAATTTTTTCTTAAAATTGAATCAGTGGAAAGTGAAAGTTCTTGGGTCACATATAAAATTTCCAACATCACGGCAATTGCAGCATAAAACAATCTATATTGCACCATTTTCTTTTTGGGTTTCGTGACTTCTCTCACTAAATGACTATAAACTAACTCAAATTGGGTAAGTTGTAATGCCTGTATTATTGGTTCAATATCAATGTTAAGTTGATTGATATTTTCTTTATTCATTTGCTTTTCTTTCCTTTGGCAATAAAAACGATGTCTTGCTAACCCCAAGCCGAATTCCATTACGACGAAATAATTTATCACATCATTTTCCTGTATTCTTTCAGAATCCTTATAAATTTCATCATATAATGACTCCAGAAGATTTCCATATGCATGTTCCAAAAAATCCAAAGAAAAATTCCTTATAATTAATTTAAAAGTCTTCACATCTGAATCCGTAACATCTTCAATTCCATGCAATTTCACATCTTCATTGAGGCTCTTTCTATAAATATCAGGGAATTTTGTTCCAAACTTTCTCATAATCGGCTTTGTTCTTTGGTTTTGAATCTTGTTGATTTCTTCATTGGGTTTGAAGGGGTTGCTAATGACTTTAAACCCTCCTCCGAGTATTCTTTTAATGCATAAATTCGTGCCAAATCTCGAATGTCTTGTTCCAAGTTCATTCATCCTTTTAATTTGTTGTTTTCTGGCCGAATCTTCCAATTCCTCCAAATGTTTTCTGTCATCTCCTGAATCAGACATGATCCATTTAGGCTTGAAACTTGAAAATATATGATAGAAAATCTCAAGGAAAGCCAAATTGAGCTTTTTCATAAGCAAAGTTGTCATATCCTGACAAAGATAAATCAAGGCATCGAAAACACTATCCTTTGAGAAAATCAACAGGAGGTTGAATTGCAGGTTTCGTCTGAACTCATTTGCAGAGTTCCTGGCATCTTCAAGATCTGTGATCTTCACCAAATTTCTAATCAACGTTATTATCAACTCAATCATATTCTCATGGATTTTGGTCCTATTTTGAGCTTCTATTGATATACAATCAGCCAAATGAATCATCAATGTCTTGATAACATTATCCTGTAAAAAAGCCAATTTGAAATTCTGGAGACAAGAAAGCAGAAAGTCCGCCTTGTAACAAGATGCTGATGGGAAATCAGTGATTTGAACCAAAAGCACAATAACATAAAAAGAAAGCTTTTTATCCTGTGGTTGAGTCAAAATCAAAGGAATCAAATCTGACACCAAAATATTCCATTTGGAAAGTTCGAGCCTGGCAAAAGGATGGTCTGGCTCATCTTTTTTCAGAATCCGAATCAACTCCTTCAAAGATTCCTCACAATGGTTATTTTTTATGTAAATTTCAAGCTCGTTGAATTTCTTCACACCTCCCAAGCCTTGAACTGCGAAAAGAAGATCATTTTGAAATTGCTCGTCATCCTCTTTGTTGAAATGTTCATCGAGATGTTGCTCAAGATTGTCGTAGTCCACATCGTTTTCGAAATTTAGGTCGGTGACGAGGAAACGATTTTGATCTTCAACCTGGGGAGTTTGGGAAGTGGGTTTTTGAGAAGGTTCCGAATGGTGGGGGGAGTTTTGGGAAAGAATATCCATTGTCAGAGAAAAATTTATAAATTTTACGAGGGTTTTAGAAGGCTAAAAGCCGGGAAAATTAAATTTTAGATAAATTTTTAAAAAAAAAAAAAAAAAAAAAATAAAGAAAGAAAGAAAGAAAATTTAAAAAATTGTAAAAATTGTAAAAATTGTAAAAATTCAAAAAATTTAACATTTTTAAACTTTGTTGGACTGGATATTTGTTTTAAGAAGAATGCATTTTGCATATTATTGACATACAATTCTTTTTATAGTGAGTAAAATAATTAAAAAACAACTTTTCATATGTCTCCCAACAACCTTTATTTTTGATCTTTGATCTCATCAGGCAGATATTTGTGCGTTTCTTTTGGGAGATATTCATCTAATTTCTTTTTTTCAACTCTAAAGAAATTCAATTTCAACAAAATATCCACATCTCCATATAGAGTCAACGATTCCTTTGAAAATATTTTCAATTGGTTTTTGTTTCGAAAGTTTTGGACAATTTCAACCTTTTTAATTAGAAAAAAAAATAATTTTTAGGTAAAATTGCAATATTTTTACAGAATTCAAGGCTGGCTCTGGCAATACTAAGACAACAAAAGGAATTTTGATGGTTTCTTCATTGGTGATATTTTTTACCTTAAGAAGTTCTTTATTTCTAAAGACCAGATGTCGAAGCGAGATGAGTTTTAAAAGAGATTCCTGCAAGAGAGTTTTTTTCATTTGTACGATGTTTTCCATTTCCATCTATTTTTGAAAAAAAAATTAGTTTTTTGTGCTATAAATTTACTATTTTTCGATGATATTTCAATTTCTCTTGATTCATGTTTGTTTTGCAATATTTCCCAATTAATCCAGTGGTTTCATCGGTATGCACTGTTTTCCCGCTTTTTTTTAGGACATCAGCAGCTATAAGCACATTCAAAGCATCATAAACTCTTCTTTTTATATTTTGTTCATCTTTGCACTTTTTTTAACAAAATAATTAAAAAATTCATATTTTATTTAAAATTTTACATTTTCCTTGAGATCTTGTTGGCTCTCCATTTGATTAATCAATGATTCAGCAACTTGCTTATAAGTTGTATTGTTGTTTTCGCATACGATATCCCTAACCCTTAGACTTAAGACTCTAAGACCCCTTTCGCTTCTATGTGGGGTTTCCCCTAAAAATTCAAAAATTAATTATATTTTTTTCAAAAATAAATTAAGATTTATACTAGTGTTATTCATTTTCTCATGAAACGTGGCCTTTTTTTCCGAGCAAAACATCGAACGTTGCCAATAGGGATTTTCCTTTTTTTCTTGTCTCGGAAATGAATAAGTAATGTTAGCATAATGATCATATTCGTTGTCCATTTCGGGACAATAATTCCTAAAGTTAATAGGCATTTTCTCTTCCTTTTTGATCATCGGAACCGTTGTTTTCAACTTTGGGTGAAAAAAACTTGGTTTTTGTGGTGTTTTCAACTCTTCCTCCTCATTTTCATCAAAATGGTTCATAGGCTTGATCATGTTTTCCTCATAAGGAAATCCGTTTTTTTTTGGAGATGCTTCATTTTTTATTGGATTCGGTTGATTGGCCCAGAAAGATGACAGGAAGTTGTTATCTGATGAATATTCTTCTTTTTCTTCAAACTTAACAGGATATTTCCAAGGAATTTTTGGTTTTTGCTGAATGAATTCATTTTCAATGGGATTGATGAATTCATTGTTATATTCAGCCGGCTTTTTGGGCTCTATGGGCTCTTGAATATATTCTTCATTGGGGTTTTGAAAGAAGTTCTTTGGGTAAAGGATCTTATTTGGCGAATATTCAAATTTATTCGGGGTGAGAGGACGAGACTCAATCATATCTTTGTCTAAAGGATAGAAGGGATTGAAATAAGGTTTGGGTGATGATTGACGCTTCTTATCGAGGAAGAGATCATAATCTGAATCTTTTTCTTTAAGCGGGAGGGAAATTTAATGAAAAAAATGTGTTAAAACAGGCAAAAAAACAAAAAAAAGCCCGCGAAAAATTAGAAAATTTAAAATACCATTATACAGAGAGTCTAATTGATTTTTGCTGAGAAGATTAAAGAGGTCTTCCTTCAGATCGAAGAAATTGTCTTGATGATTGGGATGATCACATGGTTCTGCTGCAAATTTGTCAGACATAGCAGAAATAAAATTTAGGATAAGCAGAGATTTTTTATTTATAGTAGGGAATTTAATTTTCAAAGAATCCAATGATTTTTTAGGGTTTGCTTTTAATTATTTTTTTAAAAAAGCAGTAATTTTAGTTCTCATATTTTAAACGCCATTTTTAAGGAAGAAGGTGAATGAAAAAAAACATCTCGTTTAAATTTTTTGTTTCTAAACTTTTTTTGAATTTTTTGAGTTTTTTTTAAAGATTTCAAAACATATTTCTTTAGATATTTTAAAATTAATTATCAAAATTCAAATTTATTTTTAATTTTAAATATAAATTTTTTCGAGATTTTCCAAATTTTTGCAAAAGAATTGAATAAAAAAAATTGGCTTTTAATCAACGACATAACTCACCCTCACATTTTTCCCTTTTTTCGTAAATTTCACTACTTTCATACTTCCAATGTCTTTAATATGTTTTACATGTGTTCCTCCACAAGGACATCCTTCATCTTGTTCGAATAATTTCAAATATCTAATTGGTTTGTCTTTTGGTAGATATTCCGGAACTGCCTTCATAACTTTTCCGATGTCATTATATTCATAAACCTTCGCTTGCATTTTGTCAGCTTCCGCAACATTTTTAATAAGTTCATTGCATTTTTCTGTTAAAATGTCCTTGAGCTTTTCATCTGTTGGGATTTTCCCAATGTATTCGACATATGGACTTTCTTCAAAATGGAAGCCTTTCCCAGGTTTCCATTCTAACCCTAGGCTTCTCACACCAACATCTAATAAATGGCCAGCTGAATGCAATTTTGCATTTAATCTTCTTCTTTTTTCATCGATTTCCATGCTAAACTTTTTTCCTATTTCAATTTTTTTGGATTCCTCTTCAGTTTTGATTTTGATTTTGTGCAAAACATTTTCCCTTTCTTTGTCATAGCTCAACTCCAAAATTGAATAATGATCATTTCCGTCAATTATTTCACCCACATCTGATGGTTGGCCACCGCCTTGAGGATGGCAAATTGTTTTATCGAAAATCAGATAGAGATTAGAAGGATCTTTTTCATCCGGTTGTTTTTGAACTAGAATACAATCGGAAAGCTTAAATAAATAAGTATCTTCTAAAAAGACTTTGGCAGTTTTGTAAGAAAGTGGTTCCATCGAATAGATTTTTTTAAAATGAATAAAAAATTTGGAAATGCTTTTGATAAGCATAAACTTAATAAATTTTTATGTCACCATAATTAAAATCTCTCATTTTTTGATATTCTTCATATTAAATTATAATGGCATCATATTCCTTAATCCTTCAGGCGGTTTAATATATCCAAAATATATAGGAAGATAAGAATGATGTCCAGATAAATGAATAGGGCTCCCAAGATATAATCATCAACAGTCAATTCATGTTGTTTGTTTCCCATAATCAACTGAGTGTCATAAATCAAATATATCCCATAAAGAACGACTCCGAATGCAGAATAAATTATATGGGCCACTGGATTATTAGTGAACATCAAGAATAATCCCACCAAAAGCATCGCCATAGCACAGATAAATAACATGCCTCCGCAATAAGTGAAATCTTCCTTAGTTGTCATTGCATAAAGTGTCAAAGAAACAGTTATACCTAATGTCATAATCGCAGCCATGAACACTATTTTAGGACTCGACATACCACATACGTATGAAACAATATATCCTTCACATAAAGTGAATATTGTTAATAGAATGTAATTTGTTGGGACCTTTCTACCAATATGAGGACAACAAGACAGAGCTATTGAAATTATGAAGGACATTACACAGGCTAGAATTAGAAAAGCCAGACCAACTGAACTCAACATGAATTGAAAGTAAGAGGTTGATGCCATAGCTAAAACACACATAAGAACCGTCAAAAGCAATTGGCAAGAAAGAATTCCATAGACTTTTCGGATGAAACCTATACGAGGATTCAAGTAGGTCATGGCATTATTGTCCTCTTTGTAGACAGTGCTGTTAAATGCCTTGTTTTCACCTTGATATTCAAGATCTTCAGAATATTGCATGGAGCTTCAATAAAATAAAAAATAGTTGTTCTTTGAATTAGAAAATGAATTTTGATTTTTAAATGGTTTTTATGTTAAAATCATAAAATTTATTGAATTTAAAAATAAAAGGTTTTCAATAATTAAGAATGTTCTAAACAATTATTCTTTTCTGATTCAAAAATTACTATTTAATCCAAATCATAAATAAATGGAAAGTCATAATTTATAAATTGAATTTGGTTGCGTTTTTCCATTATTTCCATTTTTTTTTCCTCTTCTTCCTTTTTCTTATCCATGCCAGTTTCTTTTTCTAATTCAATTTCACTCGTCACCTTTTCACATTCTATTTCCTTATTATCTTCATTTTGTTGGATGCTTTCTTTGTTTGTGACCTCTTCTTTTATAATTTCTTCCTTTATGATAGGTTTTATTTCATGAAATTTGTTTTGAAAATCACAATATTCATCTTAAAAACATTAATTTTATCTAAAAACAAAAATGTAATTTTACTTGTCAAATTTTCTCCGAAATTTTTTTCAAAAAATTGATTTTCCTTGCTTTTCGAAAAAATCAACACAATATAATCAGTTACAAAACTGATCTCCAGATTTTGAACCAAGATTTCATCCACCATTCTCACCCATAAATAACAAATTTTCTCTTCATATTCACATAAAAACAAAACCTAATAAAAAACATTTATTTCTCAAAAAGATATTTGCAAACTTCTTGTGATAATATACGATGTTGGCAATTTTCCTTTGAATAATGTGGAAGATTGATAATAAGGAAATATTTTTGTCCATTTTCCTGAGTCTTAAACTCTAATTTCATCAGTATTTTGACTTTATTTTCAATGGTTTCTTTCTCTTCATCGATTCCAGATTGTGACTGTGGATTCTCATTCATTTCAATCTCTTCAATTAAAACCTTTTCATTTTCTTCTTTGACATTCTCCTCATTTTTTGTTTCTTGTTTCATCTTCAAAAAATAATTTTGTTCATGAAATTCCAACAAATTATCTTTATTTTCATCTTCATTTCGTTCGATGAAATTTTCATTATTCTCCTCTTTTCTTAAATCATCTTCAGGTATCTGAGGTTTGATTTCTGTGATTTCCTCATTTTTATTTTCAACCGATTTTGAAATTTCCTCATTTTTGTTTTCTGGTATTTCCAGTATGCTTTCTTGTGTTTTCTGTATTTCAACATTTTTTTCATTGATTTTGGATTGATCGATAATTAGTGAAATTTTGAGTTTTTTCGTTTTGGCATCATATTTCGCATTGCCTTGATCAGGAAGAACTGGATAACTTAGTTTCATGTCCAAATAATATTTTTTAGGAATGTCCAAAATTAAATTATATTCGTTTATATCCAATTTCATATCACCAATGCTATCCTGTAAATCAGATAATTTTAAAATAAATTTAAAAAATACTATTTTCGGTTGCAACTTTGAAAGAATTACTTCAATTCTCATATTTTTCGGCATTTTCCTAGTTTTTTCTTCTCTCTTTTCAATGAAATCCTAAATAATATTTATATAAATTCTGTTCCATTTTATGATAATTTTACAAAATATTCGCTCTCATAACTATAGAAAATGGCATATTTTGGGCAGTCAATCTGATTTGATGTTGTTTGTTCTAATTCTTCAATCACCATCCCTTTATCTTCATTCTCATTTTCTTCCATTTCCTTTTCTTTATCTTTATCTTTTTCTTCTTTCTTTTTGTCATCATTTTCTCTTTGTTTCTGCTTAAATTCTTGATAAAGTTTTGGGCCGAAATCTCCATCGGTTTGTCTTTTCTGAGGTGGATCTTCTTGTTTTTTGTTTGGGTCTTCTTTTAGCCTACTTCCTCTAATAGTCATAGTGGCTGGTTCCCCTCCTTTGCACTTCATTTTCTTTAAAATCTTATAATCCCGACTCACCACTTCATTTCTATCCAAAAGTTGTTTTTCGGTGGAATCAATGGCGGTATCGCATAATAATTTCTCAAACAAAGGGTTCCGAGGCAATATTTCGATGGCATATGGATTGAATGCGATATCTATGGTAGTGCATACCTTTTTTTCTTTATCTTGGTCATATCTTGGCTTGTTTGTAATATATGGAAGCTTCCAATTTTGACCTTTTTGACCTGATTGACTTGTGGTTTGGAAGGTCGGACGTTGTAATTCAGTAGTTGAGCAGATGTTTATGAAGAGTTTGGTGGTAAATTTGGAGTCGTTTTTTGCTTTTAATTAAGTTTTTATGCAAAATTCAGGAGTTGGCTTCAAGAGCTTCATTCCTTTAGGAAGCTCTTGATCTCTCTCCATTTGCTTCAAGTATTGATCATATTCCTGAGGAGTTTAAGTGAGGAAGATTAATTTAATAAGAAGGACTTCTCGGTTTTTCGGATCAGAAATTTCCTCCATGTATTCTGATAAAAGATCAACGAATTCTGGCTTCTTCATTGCATTTTCAAATGCTTTGACTTCCTGAATTCCGAATTTTAGAGTCGCCTATTAAATTATTCAGAATTAAATACCTCTTGGGTCATTTTGAAATTCGGATCCTTATCTAATGGTTTGGCCATATTTCAGAAGACTGCCTTTATATTGAAATATTTTTTAAAAAAATTCAATTTTGAAATACTTAATGAAAATTTGATTTGATTTTTTTTTTTGTATTTTGGTTGCACTTGGTTTTTTCCGTTCCGAATTGACAAAAAAAATATTTTCTCACCTAAATTATAATTTTTTAAAAAGTTTTTAAAAAAAAAATCGTAAACAAATTTGTTCTAAGTATTTTTTTTTTTTCGTTGTAAATTTAAAAAATATTCTTCAATTTTACAATATGCAAAAAAACAACTCCAGAGTTTCTTCTCTTCCGCAATTCAAAAACCTTCCCTTATTTCATCCAATCAAACGAAAAGACCCAGGCAAAACCACAATTCCTGAAGATTTCAAGCAAAAAGCTCCTAAAAAAATCGTAAAAACTAATGCAAACCAAAACAAAATTGCTCCAAAACTGCAGGAGAAACTAATAAAACCAAAAATAGTTTGGAAAAATATGAACAAATTCAATATAAAACAGAAATTTACAGAGATTCTGGGTTTTCTGAAGAATGTCATGAAAAAAATTGCAAATTTTCTCAAGGAAAATCATAATGTTTTGAATTTTATAAATGAAAAGAAGGAAGAGTACCAGTTTTTTTACGAGAAACTTCGAAATCTCTCAATGAAACAAAAGAAAACTCGATCTGAAAATCAGGATTTTCTCAAAAATGTGCAGCATAAAAAAGACAATTTGAAATTTGGAAACGAGGATCTGATTGTGAAAATTCGCCAATTAAAATTGAAAAATCAAGAAATCTCCTGTCAAATCCACCAAAATATTCAAGAATTTCAAGTTTTGAAGGCTTCAAACCTTCAAATTGCAGAGAAACACCAGGAAATAACACAAAAAAATGATTTTGTTTCTGACAACATTGCAATGTAAAATAAATAAAAAAATAAACGAATTTTTAAATTTTGCTTTTCTTTTTAGTTTGGAAGCAAAAAACTCTTATTCTGAAGAAAACATAACGAAAATAAAATTGGATTTAGAGAAAGAGCTCAACATCATTTCAGATATAGAGGCCAAAGTTTTGAAGAAGAAGAGGAAATTAAATGGGGAAAATGAACCAAGCACTTCTACATCGGTTTTAAATTCCTTTTATGATTCCAAGAATAAAATTTGAATTTATCAAAAATTTTCCTTTTGTGTATTTTAATTAAATTCTTCTTATTTGAACTTTGGTCAAGGGTTAGATTTTCAAATTAAGAATTTAATCATTTAAAAGAAAAAACATTTTTATTAAGCACATAATAAAAATGGTTCTTTAGAGGAAATAATATATTCCGATTTTTATTGTTTTAATGTAGAGGATCTTTAAATTATGAACATAATTAATTAGAAATTAATGAATATTTCCAAATATTTTTCTTTTCATTAAAACAGGAAATTTTTTGAAGAAAAAGAAGATTTTTTTTTGTTTTTATTGTTTGTCCAACTTGAGAAAATAAATTTTTTCTGACTTAAAATAAATAAATAATGTGTTTTTACGAGAAATTTCCATTGACTCTAACTTTAGTATTTAAGTCAAGAACTTCCCAATGAGTCAAATATTCATTACTGCTATTTTTATTCCTAACTAAAACAACTTGGGTGCCATCTGCGCTAGCAGCCAAATAAGATCCATCATAATTGACAAAGTAATAGGACACCGGATTGATGTTGGGGACCGGCTTTGCAGTGAATTCTGGTACAACCGCACCAACATCATTCGTGCTTCCAAAATAGATAACAGTCCCACCAGGAGAGGTATTCATAGCCAAAGAGTAATCAGATACTGCAATTGCACCTCCAGCAGTAAGGCAAAATTGCTGATTGGCTGGCAAAGGATAATAAGTGTAATAAAAAGTGCCAGCTTGACCTCTATTGGCTTGTAAGTAATTACCCACTCCTGTGTTGAAGAGAAGGAAGGGATTTTGACAGGCAGGATCTTGTTGAAGCACATTATTAGAAAGGAATTTTTTGCTTTTTTTTGCTTCTGATGTCGCAAAAAGACATAAAGCAACAAGAATTAAAAAGAGGGCTTTCATTTGGTCTTGTGAAGAAGGGTGAGGATTGTTATTTGTAAATGTTTTTTTACTTTCGCTTGGAATTTCTCTTCAGAACTGACCTTTATATAGTCATTTTAGTCGTTTTTTCGAATCACGTTTTTTTTCTAATCGTTTTTTATTTTATTCGTTTTTTCTAAGTCAGTCGTTTTTTTAAATTAACAATAAAAATTTTGATCTATGAAAATATTAAGAAAATTTCACAAATTTAAAAATAATTAAAAGAACAGAAAGCCAGAATTCAATTTTTTCTGAATATATTAAGCAAGGATTTTGTCAACTTTCTCTTTATTTAAAAGAAATTAACAATAAAGAGACTTGATTTTTATAATGTTTAGAAGATTTTTATTATATATATAAAAATCAGACAAAGTTTGATTTTTTTCAAAAATGATTAAATCGAAATAATTGATCGATAATTCCATAGAATCATGTAATATCAAAAAACATCATGAAAATTACATTATATATTTTTACAAAGTTAGTGTTTGTGTGAATGGTTTAGATTTTCCAATAAAGAATTTAATCATTTAAAAGAAAAAACATTTTTATTAAGCACACTGCACATATAATGTTTCTAAGAATTTCAATTCATGTTTTAATAATTGAGTAGGTTTTAAAATGTTTTTATTGTCAAAAGAATTTTTTTTTTTACAAATAAAAAATAAGAAGAATTATCATAAAGTCTTAAATGAATGAACCACTGAAAAACTTGTTATATTATTATGACAATTTAACCAAAATTACCTTGATTGAGCTTAATAATGAAAAGAAATAAGAAAAAATAAAAAAGAATTAAATAAGCATTAATGAAAAGAAATGATGTTTTCTAAAAAATCATTAAAATGAGACGCTTTTTCCCAACCAATTAATCTCTATGGCTCTTCAGAATTTCCTTCTTTAAAAAAAAAAAAAAATTATTTGTAAATTACAATTTTTTTTCTTACGGAGAATAATAAATATAAGACCAAAAACCAGAACAAGATGCCGAAAAAGAGGTATAGATCGATAAAAGGTGACACCATTTGGGTTATGATCAATTTCGAGACTTTTGAGGTGAAAAACTTTGGTTTCTGATAAGTGTAAACGAAATTCTTGCTTTGTTTCAGGAAGTAATTGAAAATCTAAATAAAAAAACCGTTTTTTTCTTAATTTTATGGTTAAAATTAATTCACCTTCGTAAATTCTCGATTTAATTTGGAGTCTTTTTGAATATAAATGGGAAATCTTGATCCTTCTTCGAGAATCTTCTTGATTTCTTCAATATAAGAATAATCGATATTATGTTGTTTTTCAAGCAATTTGAAGTCTTTGCTGATGTTGAGTGCCAATTTCACAACCAATTCCGTCATAAACAACATATTATTCACGAAGGTCTCATTAGAATAATTGATTTCCCTCAATTGGGTCTCAAGTTTTGACGAAACTGGGGTCATTTCATCAGAGAAGCTTAAGAATTTCACTTTTTTATCTATTTTTTCATATTATTTTATAATAAAATCTGTATAATTTACTTCCAAGACTGAGTATATCTTCAGAAATTGTAAGGATATTGAATGGTTTTCGATATAAAGTTGAGGTTTGATTGATTAACTAAGAGAAAATAACGAAATTAGATAAAATTTGGCGCACTTTTACTTCCAACAAAGAGTTGATTGGTTTATCAATAGTGTCGATTTCTGAATGGAAAACCTGGAGATAAAGCTCGGGTTTTGATGCGAAGGAATCTAGAAAGAAAATACACTCGATATTTGCTGTAAATTTGCTGTTTTCTGGTTTATTCAACCAATTCTTCATGCTTTCAAAGCCCATGAATCTCGAAGAAGTGAGATAAAACAATAGATTATAGCTATTAGAACAATATATCAAAAGGTTACTATAAGAGATTTACTTAAGTTTAAGGTTTTGTCTTGATAATTTCGCAAATTCCTTCATTATATTCATCAAAACCACGACCCCACTTCCATAAATATCGAACCCAACCTTGAAATCCGCGGATGGAGCAAAAGCATCATAATTAGCCACTAACATCAATGTGGGCAAATGTGCTCTGAAATGTGTCATATCTTCAAGGACCCCCTATGAAAATTATTGATAAATATGTCAAATATGGAATTTTACATAGAAATCCTCTAAAACCAATGATGGGATCAATTTCGGCTCCTCCACACGAACTATAAACATCAACTCATCAGGCTTTTTTTCATTTTCAGCTGATTCTTGGAAATTCTCGTAAATTTTCAAAATCTCATAATTATCGTAACAATAATAAATTGGGAAATGGATCGTTTGTAGGTCTTTTTTAAAAAAGAGTTTTTTTCTAATAAAAACCTCATTTTTTACTCATAAATCGAGACACAGTCTTCCAAATCTCCGCTTCATTCGCCAATTGCTTATTAGTAGGCAAAATTATCAAAATTCCGCCTGGTTTTCGATTCATTATATTCACCAAGACCTCATCTGTGATTTCCGAAAGCTTGATCAAGGCCAATTTTCGAGCGATGTTTTCTAAAAAAACACAAAAAAATCATAATAAACTTTGGATTTTTTCTTTTCAACTGTTAAAATGAGTCGCGATCAGGTTCAACGAGGCCACTTTGCATCCATGCGAAACACCATCGTCTTCATATCCGAACATACGATAAACCTCGATTTCGTAAAGTGAATAACTGAGCTGAAAAAGCAGGAAACAAGTCAACAGGAAACATAGGGTTTTATGGAAATCAAACAGGAATGTATTTATTGCCATTTTGGAAGGGATTTTTTATGGTTTTGGGGAGAAATTTAAAGCAAGAAATTTAAAGATATTCTTTCTTTTTTTTAAGGTTTTTGGATTGTTAAATTTTATAATAAAAAAATAAGAAAACCTTTGATTCCTTGGAAAGTTTTAGTTTTATTAAGAATTTTGGTTTTTGTAGGAAAAAAAAAACATAAAAAAATTAAAGAAATATAGTTTTTGTAACGAAATGAATTTGAATCGAAAAAAACCACCGAAAATAAATATCTCATTAAATTCGAAATAAAATAATTTCAAAAGAGACGTTTATTAATTAACGAATGAACAATAATTACGAAGAAGAAAATAATAATATTAAGCCTCTTTATCGTAAAGTCTATGATCTGCCTCCCCAAGAGGAAGATCTTGAACATTATATGTTTTTTTTTAGGATTGCTTTTCTTTATTTATATATGGATCTTTAATTTTTTTAGAACGGTGCTTTATGGACATCAGAAAAATTGTGAACGAGAAGGCAGATATGAGGAAGCCTATTTCACGAAAAACAAGATCGAAAAATATAAGAAATTGGTAGAATCGAAAAGTAAGGTTGATTTGAAGGAAAAACATAAAAATGAGGTAAAATCTAGTTTTTGTTTCTTTTTTTCTGCTTCATTTTTTCATGAAATTCATAAATTTTTTTACTATCATTATTCATAAAATAGATGCCAATTTTTTATTTTGCATCATTTTGTTTTTACATTTAAAAATAAATTGCATAAAAAACCACTTTTTTTGGACATTTTGAAAAAAAAAAATATGAAATAAATACTTGTTTTTTAGAAAGTGGGCATCGAATCAGCACATCTTGAGGAATTCCGAGAATTCAATGATTTCTGGGACAAAAAAATGCATGAATACGATGAAGAAGCGAAGAAAGTTGAAGAGAGTTTAATTCAAAAAAACGAAGAAGACTTCCAGAGTTTTCAAAAGGATGTGGAAGCCTCTATTCCCATGAAAACCAAAGACACAGCGACCTTATTGAACCTACGGAAAATTGAAGAAAGTTTGGCAAAACAAGAGAAATATCTTGAAGCCCATAAGGCCCAACAACAGAGATTGCAATTAGAGAAAGAAGAAAGAGATAAATGGAATACCATTAGACAAGGCAAAATCAAGGCTCAATTGGAATTATTTAGGAAGAAGAAAGAAACCGAATTAAATGCCTTAAGACAAAGAATAAAATCAGGACAAGAGGAACAAAAAAAGGCGAGGGAAATCGAATTGGAAAGATTGTTGCATAAATATCAGAATGTCACGAAGGAACTTGAAATACATCAGGGCAATGAACAGAAGATCTATGAAAGAAATATGAAGATCCCGAGTATTTGTTGAGGTTTTTTAAAATATTGCCAATTTTTTTGAAAAGGCACTGTGGGGTTGTCAAAATATTATTCTGGATCGCGGTCGATGAATAGGAATTCAGGGAAAAAAGAAGAAGACGAGGAAGAAAATTAGAAAATGATTTGAAATTGTCTGGAAATGTTTGAAGGTTTTTAGATTTTTTTTTTGAAATTCAAAAATACAATAATTATTATATATTAGAAAATATATTGGTTAAGGTTGCAATAATTTATTTTGCAACCCAATTTTTTGTTATTTTTTTAAAAAAAATAAAAAAAAAAAATTATTGAAATGGGAAAATACTGATTTTAATAATTTTTCATTTTTATACAATAAATTTTAAAAATGAAAAATGAAATATTTTAATTTACTATTCAAATTTATCTAAAATTTTATTTAAAATTCTTGTTTTTTTGTATTTTTTCTCGAGATTTTCTTTATTTTCTCTAAAATAAAAAATTGAGGCTCTAAATCAAATTCCCTTTATTTTACTTAAAAAAAAATACATCACATTTCCAATCGCAAATGCAACGTTCCATTTTTCCTTCTTCCGCCTATAAACAAATCGATTTCTACGTCATGAACATGCAATGGGTGCTCGGCAAAGGTTCCTACGGGTCAATAGTTCTTTCTTTCGATCTGAATCATGACATGTTTCTGGCGATTAAAATCATTTCTCTTGACAATTTAACCGATCCCAAGGCTCTTGATTATTTGAAAAGCGAAATAAAAAACATGCAATTGGCCAAACATCCCAACGTGGTGCGTCTTTTAGACGTGCGCAGGTCGAGATCAAACATTTATTTGATAATGGAATATTGCGAAGGTGGCAATTTGGAGAAATATGTCTACGATCGAGGAGGTCGACTTTCAGAAAAGGAGACTTTACGTATTCTAAGGAAAATCATCAAAGGGTATAAATATCTACATAGTTTAAATATAGTGCATCGTGATTTGAAATTGGCAAATATTTTAACACATCAAGGAGAAGTCAAAATCGCGGATTTGGGTTATTCGAAGCTTATGGAGAATCTCAAGACTGATTTTCTAATTTCCAGAGTCGGAACCATGCTTTATATGTCTCCTCAAATCCTTGAAGCCGAGCATTATACTAATAAAACCGATGTTTGGTCATTAGGAATCATGTTTTATCAAATGCTCTTTGGGAAAAACCCCTGGATAATTCAAAACATCGATAATTCCAAGCTTTCAGTAAAGAGTTTTCTCAAGAATATCAGAGAAAACGGCTTGATTTTTCCTAAGGAAGTAAAAATCTCAGAGAAATCGAAGAATCTTATAAAGGAAATGTTGATGTATGATGAGGAAGATAGACTTTCATGGGAAGAAGTCTTTCAGGAGGCTTTTCTTCAGGAAGAAGATGAAGAAAATGCTATGGAAATCGAAGGGGGATATGAATATTTCCGAAGATATAGAATAATAGAAAATATCTATGATTGTGAACATGTGATGAAAAAGACTGAAATAGCAGTTCCTCATTTAAAATTGATGGAAATAGTTACAAGTCAAGAGTTCACTACTAATAATATCAATAATTCTATGGAAAAGAAGAACGTGGTTGAAGTTTTCATTAAGAAAAGCCTTGAAGATAATGAAAAAATCGTTATAAATAGGATCTTCAGATTATTAATGCAGAAAAGAAATAAAATGATTTTTTATCTATGGATTTTCGAGGAAATATTGATGAATTATAAGGAGAAAATTGAATTTGTGAGCCTTTTGGCTTTGTTTATCATGAATAGCTTCATTAAAATCAGGGATTTAAAAGCTATTCCAAAGTATTTCATCAAAGAAGAAGTCGAAATTTTCATGAAAGCCAAAGAAAAGGAGATTTTCATTCAATTCATAGATAAAGAAACAGAATTTCTCATTGTTTTAATGAAAACCAATGGTTTCCTGGAAACTTCGAAGTTGAAAAAGCAAGAGTTTCTGATAAAAATGACCGATTTCCTTAAGAAAATCAAAGATCGTCAGGAATCTCCTTTGAAAATCATTAATAAACTATTGATTATTATGAATATTGAACAAGAATTCAAGAACAAGAAACTCCTTTCCTTAGATTTCAATAAGGTTTATGAGGAACTTTATTAGAAAAAAGACCTTTTTCCTCTAAATCTCACCTTTTTGTATTATGTATAACCCTTAATTATTTTATTATTGTGAAATATCGAGAAAAAAGCCTGGGTTTATTTTCTTCAAAATTTCTTAGTTTTTAAAGCGAAAAAAATATAAAAATCTCGAAAAATCAGGTTAAAAAAGCGTGGTTTCCACTTAAAAACATTTGTTGTCTCTATAATCTGCTTCAAGGCTGTAAATCTTTCATCAAATCCTCGATTTTCATACGAGAGAAATCGATTTTCCAATAGTGGTTTGGAAGGAACTCGGAAATTTCCTCTTCTTCAGGTTTATTTCTAAACTCCATTCAGAAAAAAATTAGCCAAATCCCAAAAATCATCAAAAAATTCAAAAAAAACAAATAAATGACACTTTTCCTCATTGATTTCATTGAATTCCTCAATTTCTAAATGATCTTTAAGACAAAATGGCTCATGAGCCTCGATTTCCTCAGGGTCTTTATCATCATCAGGGATATTTTCCTCTATTTCCTCGATATTCGGGCCTTCAGCTACCTGATTCATGAAAGGTTTTATTAGAAAAAGTGATTTTTAATGGGTTTTTTTACAAGATTCGAACGGAAATTATCCTCCATAAGCAAGGCTTTATCATTTTCGATGTTTTCGGCCTCTTTCTGAGGTTCTTGATCCTCACGAGAGTTAAAATCCTCCTCATTATCATTGTTTTCATCAGTTTCTTGATTATTGTGAGACTTTTGTTCGAAATAAAAGGGTAATTTCTATATATAAGAACTTTAAAAGAAAAGGTTTATTATCAAAGAAAAACCAGATCCATATTTAGATCTAAAATGTTGGCTTTTCGAGGATCATGGCCTGCCAAATAACGATCATTATTGCTGTTGATCTTCTTTAAGATTGATTCCTGATAATTTTCCCAATTTTTATCTAAAAATCGAGAAATTTCATTTTAATTTCTTTTAGATAATTAAATTAAAAGACTTTTCTTGAGTTGATGCTTGATATAAGGGTCCACTAATGAAAGACTCACGATTTCATTAGAGATATTTGTGATGAAGCCAATATAACCTTTTTTGAGTTTTCTCCCATGTTCGCTTTAGGGAAAAAACAAGAAAAAATATGAGTTTAAATAGAAAAAATAGAAAAAAAAGCATATAAAATCTCTATTTAAAAGGAAAAAAAGGCTTACCCTGGCATCACGAAATCCAAACAATCCATATCTAATATGATTTTATCTAGAATTGAGGCCTTTTCGAATAGCTAAAAAGAAAAATCCTTTTTAATAAAATTCATATAATTTTCTAACAAGTTCCAGATATTTCACATTTCCTGATTTCAATACTGTGATAAAGGTCTTTTCAATTCTCCCATGAAGCAGGTTATTCCATTCATGACTAATCATGAGATTCTTTATAAAAATTGATATTTTCAAGGCTTTAAAAAAATCAGGAAATAACCCATAAAGTCGAAAAAACATCAGTTTCTGAAATCAAAGTCTGCAAATTGTCCAAACCCTCGATTTTCAACATCAAATTCAACATCTCGACTTCTTTCATCACCAAAGGCTTCAAAGGCCGGATTTTCTCACCAAACATGGTTTCAATAGTTTGGATGTTTTCAGGGTCTAGGTTCAAAATGCCCAGGATATATGAAGCATAGGCTTCCAAAAGGCCTTTGAGTCTTGAATTGAAGAATTGCAGGTTAATTTCGACACCTTTAATGAGAAAAAAAACAAAAACTCATAGTAAAAAACAGAAAAAAGCCTTTATAATATAGATATTTTACAAGGAGGCTTATCAGTTTCCTCATTGTTTTCCGGTAGTGGTTTTTTCAGCTTTTTATTAGGAAAAAATCTCTTGATTTTCTGTTAATTTTTAAAGAAAAAAACCTGCGTTTGTTGTTCAGTTTTCGTGATGAAGAATTGTAATAAGGTCGTGAGGAAACTCAAGGCATAAGTGGGTTTATTAGATTTCTAAATAAAAATATTTTAATCCTGTTTAAAGTTTTTTTAGTAAAAACCTCATCCTTGAGACATACAAAGAAACATTCCACTTCCAATTGTAGGAAAAATTCCACCAAATCTCTCGAATAATTGATCCGATCATATTTATTGAACAATTCGCTTAAGATAAATTGGATATTATACAATTCATCATGGTTTTCAGATCCTGCGAATTTGTCCAAAACTTCAGCTATGAGTTTCCTTCTGAGATCCTATAATTTCCTTAATGTTTTTTTCTGTTTTTTTCTATGATTTTTACCGGAAATAACATATTATTATTTGCATTATAATCCTCCAAATAAGGAATATCCATTAGGATTATCCTTCCTAAGATATCGCCTATTGATTTATATTCCATTCTCCGGATCATATTCTGGAGAATCTCATAATTTTTCGTCAAATAATGTAATATCTTAAAAAAAAAAAAATTTTAAATAGAAAAATGTAAACAAAACCTCCAAAAAACGCTTGTTCAATAACGCATTGACCACTTTGGCGAAATATCCCAAAGAGGTCACATTAAGCTTCTTATCTCCATTGAGGAATTCGAACAAATATCCAAGCAATTCGTATTTATTGCCGTTTTCTTCGCTTTTGCCTTCCATTTCGCCATTTTTCTTCTCTTCTTCCTCTTGTTTGATTGGCGATTGTATTTCTTCCTCCTTGTTTTTCTCATAAGGGTTTGTGATGCCTTCAGAGGAATCCACGATTTCGCCACTATTGTTGTTTTCAGCGGAATTGTCAGAATTCTCTTCATTAGGGTTCCTATCAGAAGAAGAATTCTCATTATGCTCATGTTCTGAGGGGTTTTCTTGATTAAGTCCAGACCCTGGCTTTTCATCAAAGAAAGCGTTGATTATCCCATCGATCTCAGAATAAAAGATCTCACTGGCGATAAAAGGATATCTAGAAGAGTTTGAAAAAGAATTATATGAGGAAATTTAATAACTTGTAGCATTTCTTATAATCTAATTCGATTTCATCAGGCTCTATGATGATATAATTCAACATATTCTTGATCATTTCGGGATGATGACCCATGCTAAAAGAGAAGAATTAAAGAAAAAGATGAGAAATTGTACTAATTGCCAAATTTCTCAGAAGAACCCTTGATTTCCTGCACAATGTTGTCTTCGTCTAATAATTCATCAATCGTGAGATCCTCACGCGAAATCAACTTATCAATGGTCTCGGGGTTGGTGAAACCGAAGGAATAAAATCTAAGACAAGAAATGATTAGGAAAAAGAGGGAAAAATGCCTACCCGAATCCTAACATTTTATTATATATTTTGTCAATCTTTGAAAAATGAAGAAATTTATTGCGATTTTTTGAATGAAAAAGAAAGTTTTATTTCAGAGGGCTTTAATTTTTATGTTTTTTTTTAAATCTATATTTTATATACCGACCCAATATTTTACTTAAAAATCTATGGTTTCCCATCATTTTCACAATTTTGTTCTCAATAATAATTTTTTTTTTATAAAAAAATCACCAAATTTACCGATCATTCAAAATATTGTTAGAAAATTTCTTTAATTAAAAAAAAAAACATTTCATAGAATTTTTTTTATCTAAAAAGATTTTCTGTTCTGG
>Ga0302186_10000521_pt1 | contig 34303 bp, 28 predicted proteins | sample II_Bog_E1_2_FD_198782 | JGI IMG/M metagenome (GOLD analysis project Ga0302186, IMG submission 198782) | Peat permafrost microbial communities from Stordalen Mire near Abisko, Sweden - II_Bog_E1_1 | ecosystem: Environmental > Terrestrial > Soil > Wetlands > Peat | place: Sweden: Abisko... | reverse complement strand
ATAAGTCCATACACCACCTCATTTGATTAACTAAACAAATTTATCTTTGCATAAAAAACAATTGAAAATCAATGAGTTAGATTAGGTTTGAATAGAAGGGTTTTTCAGTGCGATTGCCATGATCAGAATATCCTGTTCCTCATAGTAATTTTAATATAGATGCTTTTAAAAATTCTAATAAATCTAGATCAGAGATGTTAAGTCATTTAGAAAAATATATTAAGGAACCGTTAAAAGAGGTATTATTATTAATAAACCTGGTGGTGCTTAATGAAGAGAAAGAAGACAGTAAAATTCTCATTTACGAAATTAAAAATTTTATAAAAATAACATTAAATAATTGTACTAATATTTTAAAGTATAAATTTGATATAACAAATAAAACGATTACCCCTATTAACAAAAACAGTATAATAAGCAATGAGGTATGGAATAGTAAATTATTTATAGATATCTCTATATTGGTGCAAAAAATTTGTGGACAAAAACAAATTAATTTATCTAATGAAAAAGCTTTTATATGTATTAATGAGATTTATAATTACTCTAAAAAATCATCTGACAAATTAGATCTTAAATTTGTGGAATGGTTCATAGAGAGATTTTTAAGTAACGATACCTATCAAAGTGTAACGTAACTTTACTTGTTACTGTTCACGTTCTATCTTTTGTGGGGATATGTTGATTTGCTAATTTAGGCCTCACCCAAATACTCTCAACTATAAGTCACGCTTACCACAGCCCTCTCCAGCTAACGCTGGTAGAGGGCAGAAATATCATTATAGTTAGATATTTTTTGCCATAATACCTATTTAGCTATAGTAGATGTTTTTCTTAAAATTTTCGCACACTCTAATGTTTCCGCCCTCTACCAGCGTTAGCTGGAGAGGGCTGTGGTAAGCGTGACTTATAGTTGAGAGTGTTTGGGTGAGGCCTAAATCAACATATCCCCAAAAAATATAGAACATGAACAATTAACTTTACTTAGGAGTTGTTAGTTTCTTTTTATTTAAGAAGTATACAACATCATTTTTTGAGATGTAGTCTTCTGACGATAATAAAGGAAACAATAATTGAACTTTTCTACCGTTATGCAATTTATTTTCTATATTTAATTTACCTTTATGCATGGAAACTATTTTTTCAATAAACTCTATTTTCATTTTAGTAAATTCTAGTATAGATGTACCTGTATTTTCACCAAATTTTCCTTCTATTTCAGTCAGAATATGTTCATCTAAACCAAAACTTTGATCTATTATTGTAATTTCAAACCAAGAAGCACCGTTATTTTGTAAACAAGTATTACTAGTTATAGATATTTCTGAATTTTTAGGTGAATTTTCTATTGATTGATGAATCAAACTTATTAAAATTTGTTTAATTCGTAATTCATCAGCGTATATATTAGGAATGTTTGGTTGCAAATTAGTAAATATGAAAATTTCTTTTAAAAAGGACATTTTCATATTAATTTTTATTGCTTTTTCTACAATAGTATTTAAATCAAAATAACTTAATTCTAAAATATTGCTAACTTTATTGTTAATACGCATCGCTAATTCTTGAATTTTTTGAGAATATTTAATAATTTGATTGTTGTTCACATTGTGGTTGTTGTTCAAATATTGATTTGTTAAATCAGAATAAACAAGTAATTCTTTAAAGTAATTTCCAAATTCATAGTGCATTTTTTTTATAAATTCTGCTTTTGCATAATCAGAATCTTTAGCAATTTGATTGGAAAATTCTAGTTTTTGTTTATATAACTCTGTTCTCCTGATATATTTTATTACCAATAAAAGTCCTTTAGCCAATCTAGACATTTCGATTGAATTTTGTTTTGGTATATTGATGTTGCAATTACCATTAGATATTGAATATGCTAATTCGGACAAATTGGTTATAGGTGAAATTATTTTTTTTCTAAAAAAATATAATAATATTAAACAAAAAATACCAATAAATAAAAATTCTACTAATTTGGTGCTTACTTTATATAAAAAATCTTGCTTATATAAACTGGCGTTGTGTCCCACTAAAACAAAAAGCGGATAATCAGGAATTTTATTTAAATAAGAATATCTAATATTATTTAAATCAAGTGGTATTGATAAAACTCCATCATGGTTGTTTGCAATATTAGTTGACACAAAAGTTGCTAATTGTTTTTTGTTTGTTAAAATTTCTGTATTTTGCTGTGGATCTGAAGCTACAATATGATTAAAATTTTCATCAAATATAATATAATTTGCTTTTTCAATATTAGCTATTTTTTGAATATATTGATTAATATGATCTATTCTTAAACCAAGAATTAAATACCCAAGAAATTTACCATTCTTATCTTTAACACCCATTGCTGTAGGTAATATGGGATTTTTACCAATAAAGCTTGTAGATGGCTCAGCTAGTTGTAAGGTCCATGGGTTTTCTTTGGCAGAGAGAAAATATTTTCTCTCTCTGATATCTGAAAAATTATTTTTTAAAATGCCAATTTTTCCGCTAACAGTAAGTTTACCATAAGAATTTACCCAACAAATATAGGATTTAGTCATGCTTTTTATATTTAAATTAACACTAGAGACTAATAAAGCAGCAATACCATTTATATTTGCAGGATCAACATTGTTTACTATTTTAGAGCCAAAAAATTTAAGAATATCTTCGTTTTCCTGTAGCATGTTAACAAGATTAAAAGAAATAGTTTTTGTGATTTTTGATAACAGATCTTTGTTTTCTTTTTCATATAAATAATATGAGTAACAACAGAAGCTAGCAGATAAAAGACAAAATGCAATTAAAACAATTATGATAAATAATAAATATTCATTAGATAAGGATGCGTGAAGTTTTTTTTTACTAATATACATAAAACAAAAAAATGATCATTAATTTATTTAATATGCTGAATTGTTTTCCCCAAGTCAACTAAAAATAATTTATTCTACTTGGGCGCTCTGACTTACATTATTTTATCCATATTTTTACCTATAATTTAATTAGAATTTAATTTTTTTAAGATTTGGCACATAATAATAAAGTTTGACACATAATAATAGGTATTTATAAACAATGGATATATTTTATTCAATAATTGGTTTTATTTTGGCGGTTGGAATATTAGTCATAATACATGAATTTGGCCATTTTTATGTTGCCAGATTGTTTCAAGTTAGAGTGACTAGATTTTCTATAGGCTTTGGACCATCACGACGTATTTGGTATGATAAACTAGGTACTGAATATGTTATTTCTGCTATACCATTGGGTGGTTATATAGAATTATTAGATACTTCTGATGATCCAAATAAAGTAAAATTATCTGATCAGCATATGGCTATTAACAATAAATCAGCATGGATCAAGATTTGCATTTTATTGGCAGGGCCATTGTTTAATATTTTGTTTGCTATCGTTATGTATTGGTTAGTATTTGTAATAGGTATTGCAACAGTTATTCCGATTGTAGGGGTTGTGTCACATGGTTCAGTTGCAGATCTTGCAAAATTAAAAGAAGGCCTACTTATTACAAACGTATCTGGGAATATTGTTAATGATTGGGAAGACGTTACTACTAATTTAATGAAACAACTGAGGTATAAAAATAATTTTGTACCAATAGAAGCATATAATAGAAAAACTTCTATCAAATCTTCTCATATTTTAAATGTAAGTGGTTGGACAATTAATGGAACTAAAGGAGATCTTTTAAAAAATTTAGGATTAGAACCATTTAAATTAATAGATCCTAAAATTTGGCAAGTAATGCCAAAATACCCAGCTTTCGAGGCGGGGATTAGAGCTGGTGATACAATTGTTGCTATAAATAATGTTTTAATGCATAACGGTGCAGAAGTTTCTGAATATATACATAATAAAGCTTATAAACAATTAAATGTGGATATCGAACGTAATGGAGAAATATTATCTTTTACTGTGGTTCCTGTTTCTAAATTGTCCGATAATGGTGAAGAAGGAGGCTTGATTGGTGTTCAGTATCGTAATAAACCATATCCAAAAGAATTTATTAAAATCCATCGTTATGGGATAGTTGATAGTTTTTATAGATCTATAATAAAAACTTATAATTATACGACGTTAACTGGATATTTTTTATATTCTATGGCAATTGGTAAATTATCTTTAAGTAATGCAGCAGGACCTGTTGCTATTGGGTATTACGCTGGGCAGAGTATTAAAAATGGCATAGAATATTTTTTAAATTTTTTAGGTATGGTTAGTATTAGTTTAGGGGTGTTAAATCTGTTACCAATTCCATGGCTAGATGGTGGTTCTATAGCTCACGGTGCTTATGAATTATTATCTGGCAAATCAGCGCCGCAGAAGGCTATTATATTTGCGAGAACATTAAGTTTAGCGTTTTTGACAGTATTAGCTGTGTTAGTTTTTATAAATGATATAATGAGACTTTAAATAACCTACTCGGCATGATTAAATTTTATGAGTTTTCCTAAATACTCTAATAAATTTTTTGGGTTGCCTTCAATAATAATAATTTTATTTTTATCTTTTAGCCCAAAAATAATTTTTATTTGATTTTTTTTTAATTTCCAGGTTTTAGCTAATAATTTTACAATAGCATCATTAGCTTTACCATCTTCTGGAGGAGCTGTAATATATATTTTTAAAACCGATTGGTTTTTCTGATCTAAAAAAATATTACTAATATAATTTTTTTTGGACTTTGGGCTAACTTTAATTGCAAAAGTTAACCCATCGCTATGTACATTAAATAATTTTTTAAAATCCATTCCATATTTAATCCCAGTTTAAACTACCACCAGTTTGGTATTCTGTAACACGTGTTTCAAAAAAGTTTTTTTCTTTTTTAAGATCAATAACTTCACTCATCCAAGGAAATGGATTAATAGCATCTTTATATTGTTTAGCTAATCCAATTTGCAAAAAGCGTCTATTAGCTATAAATTCTAAATATTCTCTAAACATACTAGCATTTAAACCTAAAATACCTCTAGGCATAGTGTCTAGTGCATATTTATGTTCCAATTCTACTCCTTGTTTTATGAGATCTATAATTTCTAACTGAAATTTTTCTGTCCAAAGATCTGGATTTTCTATTTTGATTTGATTAATAACGTCGATCCCAAAATTTAAATGCATAGATTCATCACGCAAAATATATTGAAATTGTTCAGCGGTGCCTACCATTTTATTCCGCCTACCCATAGATAAAATTTGGGTGAAACCAACATAGAAAAATATACCCTCAAACACTACATAAAATGCAATTAAATCACGTAATAATCGTTGATCAGCTTTGGTTGTACCAGTTTTAAATGTTGGATCACTAAGGCTTTGAGTAAATTGTAATGACCAAACAGCCTTTTCTGATACTGATGGAATTTCACGGTACATATTAAATATTTTTGCTTCATCCATACCTAAACTTTCTACTACATGCTGATAAGAGTGGGTATGTAAAGCTTCTTCAAATGCTTGTCGCAGTAAATATTGCCTACATTCCGGGTTAGTAATATGGCGATATACGGCTAGCACTAAATTATTTGCAACTAAAGAGTCTGCAGTTGAGAAAAATCCTAAGTTACGTTCAATAATGGTGCGCTCGTCAGCAGTTAAGCCATCACGGCTTTTCCATAATGCAAGATCTAAAGACATATTGATTTCGTTTGGCATCCAGTGATTGGCACAAGCATTTAAATATTTTTCCCATGCCCATTCGTATTTAAATGGTACTAATTGATTAAGATCTGCGCGACAATTAATGATTTTTTTATCATCAACTTGAATTCTGGCAGCATTCATTTCGATCATTTCCAGACCAGTTGCACCAAAATTTTCGGCTGTAGTTTTTTCAGTTAATATATTACTCATATGTTGTCTCCTTTTTTATTGACAGGATTCGCAAGATGAATCATCTATACTGCAAGAATTAGTTATTGCAACTGCATTTAAAGTCCCACGTTCGATTGTAGATTTTTCTGTGCCAGTGGCCCCCAGGCTACGTAAATAATAAGTAGTTTTTAACCCTCTTAACCAAGCAGTTTTGTAAATTTGATCTAATTTTTTTCCAGAAGGATTTGCCATATATAAATTTAAAGATTGTCCTTGATCTATCCATTTTTGCCTGCGTGAAGCAGCATCTATTAACCAGTTAGGATCTATTTCAAATGCAGTTGCATATTTTTCTTTAAGATTGGAAGGAATGCGATCGATTTTTTGTAGGCTACCATTGAAATATTTTAAATCATTGAGCATAACTGCATCCCAGAGATCTAATTTTTTCAAATCATCAACTAGGTATTTGTTAACAACAGTAAATTCTCCAGATAAGTTAGATTTTACATATAAATTTTGATATGTAGGTTCAATCGATTGAGATACTCCACAAATATTAGAAATAGTAGCAGTTGGTGCGATGGCCATTACATTAGAATTACGCATACCTTGCTTACGTACTTTATCTCTTAAACATTCCCAATCTAGTGTTGTGGTATCGTCTTGATTCAAATACATTCCACGATATTTGTTTAAATATTGAATGGAGTCTATAGGTAGAACGCCTTTACTCCATAACGATCCTTCAAAACTTGAGTAAGTGCCACGTTCTTTAGCTAAATCGCTAGATGCAGAAATTGCAAAATAGCTAAAATATTCCATAGATAAGTCAGCAAATTCTACAGCTTGCATAGAACCATAACAAATATTTAATTCATGTAACACATCTTGAAAACCCATCATACCCAGGCCAATAGGTCGGTGTTTTAAATTAGAATTTCTAGCTTGAGGTACAGAATAATAATTTGAATCAATAACATTATCTAGCATCCGAATAGCAGTTCTAATTGTTTTTTCTAGTTTTTTTGTATCTAACTCTTGATTTAATATGTGCTGAGCTAAATTAATACTACCTAAGTTACACACAGCAATTTCATTAATTGAGGTATTTAAGGTAATTTCTGTACACAAATTAGAACTGTGAATTACACCTGCATGTTGTTGTGGTGATCGTAGATTAGCAGCATCTTTAAATGTTAGCCATGGATGCCCAGTTTCAAATAACATGTTTAGCATTTTACGCCATAAGTTAACTGCTGGTAGTTGTTTGAAGTTTTTAATTTGGCCAAATTTAGCTTTCTCTTCATATTCTACATACGCATGCTCGAAAGCATTACCATATAAATCATGTAGATCTGGAACTTCTTCTGGAGAAAATAAAGTCCATTCTTTATTCTCCATTACTCGTTTCATAAATAAATCTGGGATCCAATTAGCAGTATTCATATCATGAGTGCGTCGTCTTTCTTCGCCAGTGTTTTTACGTAATTCTAAAAAATCTTCGATATCTAAATGCCACGTTTCTAAGTAAGCACAGACAGCCCCTTTTCTTTTTCCACCTTGATTAACAGCAACGGCAGTATCATTGGCAACTTTCAAAAATGGTATAACTCCTTGTGATTTGCCGTTGGTACTTTTAATCCAAGAATTCATAGCACGAACTGGAGTCCAATCATTACCTATACCGCCTGCAAATTTTTGTAATAAAGCATTGTCACGGATAGCGCTATAAATATCATTTAAATCATCTGGAACAGTAGTTAAATAACAGCTAGATAGTTGTGATTTAACTGTGCCGGAATTAAATAAGGTAGGAGTTGAACTCATAAAATCGAAACTAGATAGTAGATTGTAAAATTCTATAGCACATTCTTCTGGGTTTTGTTCGTTTAAAGAAAGTCCCATAGCAACTCGCATAAAGAAAACTTGTGGTAATTCATAACGAAGTTCATTATCGTGTAAAAAATAGCGATCATATAAAGTTTGTAGACCTAAATAATTAAATTGTAAATCTCGGTCTGGCTTTAGTGCATTAATTAATTGTTCTAAATTGAAATTATTTAGCTGTCGATTTAATCTACCAAGTTTAATGCCATATTGAATAGAATTTGTTAAAGCTAACCCATAATATTTAGATAATTGTTGGACAGTATCAGCATTTGGAATATTTAATATTTTAGCAACTTCTTTTTGGATATTATGTAATAATAATCTAGATGCAACGTAACTATAATTCGGTTCGGTTTCAATTAAAGTGCGAGCACTCATGATTAGTGATTTATATACATCTTGAATATTAACGCCATCAAATAAATTTTTTAAAGTATCTTTTATAATAAGATTTGGATCAGTGTTTTCTAAATTGCTGCAAGCTTTGAAGACTATTTGTTCAATTTTTGTTAAATCAAGCTGGGCTTTGATTCCATTTTCTGTGGTTATATTTATTATAGAAACAGGATTTGTTTGCCCAGTTTTAGTTTCACGTAATTTGCGATGTTCTTCTCTGTACAAAACGTAAGAACGAGCTATTTTATGAAAACCATTGCGCATCAGCACAAGTTCTACTTGATCTTGAATATCCTCTATATGTACGCTGTTATTAATTTTTAAATATCTACTTAAAGAGCTACATACTTCTGATGTTAACTTAGCTGCAAGGTCATGAATGCGTGTTGAATTGATGCTTTCGTGACCTTCTTCATCTAAAAATGCTTTAGTTATTGCTATCGAAATTTTATTAGGAACGAATGAAATAATACTACTATCACGTTTTATTACTTTTAATAATTCAGTTAGTTTGAGGGATTGATTAGTATTAACAGCTTCAAAATCTTTTGTAGATATGGACATTTCAACACTCCAAAGAATAATTCATAATTAGCCAGCAATATCAATATATAGTTGATTTATTGTTGTATCAATACAAGATAATGTGGTTATAAGATTTATGCAAGAGAAAAAAATAAAAAAATATATATCACTAATTGATTATTTTTGGATCTATTTCTTGATCCGAAAGCCACTTATGTTCTTTTTCTAAAATTTCTAATTGTAATCTAGCTCTAATTTTATTGAGTGGTTCTATTTTAGAATCTTGAACAAAAGTATATTCAATACCTAAAAATTCTATATTTGCCTCATTAGCAAACTTTTCAACAATTTCTAGATTATATTTTTTATCGTCAACAAATATAATTTTTTTTGGTTTATGATCTGCATAATTTAAAAAAACATTTAATGCTGCGGCTTTTGAAACTCCCCCAGTAAACAAAATACCTTGTTGGAATGCAACAAACTTATTTGATCCGTTTATTGGTAATTGATTGAAAATTTTTTTTGTAAGTTTGCCCCAAGATTTGTCAAAATTGTATCCTAAAACTTTTAGTTCTTTGGTTCGCCAATCCTCTAGAGAATTTATTGTTCCCAATTTTCCAGTCGAGCAGAAAGTTAAAGCTAAAACTTTAATTCCATTTTTTTGAGCAGTATTAACAAGTTTAACGATTTGTTTTTCAACTGGTTCAACTTTACGCTGAATCATTATCAAGCTAAACAACTTTTCAGCTTGGTTTTTGTTAGTTCGTGTTTCCATGCTTTGGTAAATTTTTTCAAAATAACCTTCGTTGTGCGATTTAAGTAATTGATCTTTAGGTTGCAAGAGAACATCATCGACATCAAAAATAAGTAAGGTACCCGTATTGGTTGTCTGAATATTGTTTTCTATAATTTTGAAATCATTGGTTTTTATTATTGCTGCAAAAGAAATATTTACCGTAAATAACATTATTGCAAAAACAATACTAGAGACTTTCATGGTTTATTCACTCCATTGAATAATTAGGTTTGTTCGAGCTTGATTATACTAAATTTATATTGTTTCTTATAGTATATTAAACTAACAACCTGTCTTCCTTTTAGAAGAAAAAACAGGTTGTTAAAAAAATAATAAAATAAATAATTATAAATTATTAAGCCAATTTGTTAGAAACACTGAATGTTCTTTTAAATAATTTGGATTTTTAAAAGTAAGTGTTAATAAACTAATACCTTGCAAACTAGCAACCAAATGCATCGCTAACTGTTTAGAAGTAGATTGCTTACCTAGTTCGTTAAATTGAGCTTCGCACCAAGACATAACTATTTGCATTAAAGAAATTGCAGTTTTATGTAATTCTCCACTTTGTTTGCTAAGTTCTAAGCATAAACTTCCCAATGGATCACCAAAACCAGTAATAATTTCGCTATTAGATACAAATTTTTCTATCAAACCTTTAATACGTTCTTTAGGTGTGGAAATGGTGTTTAATTCTTCAAAAACTTCTTGTAATGTTTTTAAACGATATTCTATAACAGCTAATATAATAGATTCTTTAGATTTGAAATAATAATAAACATTTCCAAGCGGAACATCAGCTAATTGAGCGATATTTGCAAGGGTTGTGGTGTTTATTCCTTGTTGATGGAATAATTTGTCAGCGCCAGTAATTAGGCGAATGCGTTTGTCATTATGACGTTTCATGGGTATCAACCTCTCTAGTTATATAGTTATTATTTTTTTAATCATTTTATATGTATGTCAGGGTCCTATTATACAAATAATTTGTTAGCAAGCAAGCCTTAATTGTTGTGAATTAGGTGTAAGTGCTGATTTTCAGCGGGCTTTATATTGTTTTTTATGGCTGTTGCTGAGTTTTTCAGTGTGGTTTTGAGCTTTTTGTGGTTTCGTTTACTGGTGGTTTTACTGGTAGTTGTTCAGGCGGAACAGTTGGTTGTGGGGTGGGTGAATTGGTTTTTGTATACTCACTATTATATTCAGTTATTAATTTTTTGATCTCTGGTGAATTTTTTACATTTTCTTGAAAGCGAATTGGTGATTTATCTTCTTGTAATTTTTTCATTATAGCTTGTAACTGCTCTACATTAAAATCACCACGAGCCTCTATAATTAATGGATCATTAAAATCTTTGTTACGATTGGTTGCCATATGTTGTAATCCGGCAACAATAGCATTTGTTTGTTCTGATTTATCGCTACATGGTGGGCATTCTAGGCCATTTTTGGTAATATTAATTAAAGGTTCATCAGTATCTTTTTTAGACACTATAGAGCCTAAATAACCTTGTGAAGAATTGTTGTTTAATTTTTTAAATTCAAATTGATTATTGTTATATTTAAATGCTTCCCATTGACATTGGTTTATGTCGTTTGCAGCTATAATTGGTGGTTTTGGTGGTGGTGGGAATGTTTCAGCAACATTTGCAAATTTTTTACTAAGAGGATTAGCAGGTTTAGGTGGTTCAGTGGTATCTTTTGAATCAAGGTCTGTAGGTTGAGGAGCCGATGGGGTTTTTTGTTGGGCAACAGGTGTAGGAGGAGATGGTTTTGCTGGGGTAGCAGTAGGTTGTTGTTTAAGCAATAAGGCACTTGGATTCTGTTTTCCAGCTTGATAGACTGCTTTTAACCCTAGTAGATCATTGCTAATGGTCTCTACTCCAGCGGTCATTTGTTCTAATGCAGTATTCATACTAGCTTGTAGTTTACCTTTCCAAACCTTTGCAGCAACTCCACCACCTATAGAATATTTGTTTGGGGTGTTTTTTAAATGTTGATTTTGTAACCCTAATACAACCCAGCCAGCTCCTAAGTGTTGTGCAATATTTTGTGCATCTCTTTTAACTATTTGATCATCAACTGCATCTGCTCCACCTGAATGTAAGCAAGTAGATACCGGCAGTATATGTACCTTATCGTTCCATCCCCTTTTTTTAATCTCTGCGGCTACTATGGTAAAAACTGCTCCTTGATTGGATCCTCCAATACTACAGTCTCCTGTTTTGTAACCATTAATAATACTTTCAGATTGATCATTATTAGCAGAATAAGTAATGCCTATTTTAGCATCAGGTCTTTCTGTTAACATAGCTTGCATATCTGCAAGTATTTGAGCTGCTTGAGCTTGCGCTCCTATGCCTTTTCCCTTAGCATCTTCAAATGGTACCTGAAAAGGATGTATTTTCCCGTCACCGCCATTTCCTGCTGTATTTACAGGGATTTTGCTACCATGTTTGGTTGTTACGTCAGGCATTTTTAATTTCTCAATTTAACTGAAATAGCAGATCGATGAATTAAATTTTTAATCCACCTTCATATAAATCTGGTAAATCATTAGCCAACAAAATAGTATCTTTTTCTTTAGAATTATTATTTAACCAATCTTGTGCTTCTTTAAAAGAAGATACAGTAATAATTTGTTTGACTGTACCTTGTGTGTCTGCATTTTGTTTAAAACCAGATATAAAACTCAGAATTCTTTTATAATTAACAACTATTACAATATCTGCATATTTTGCAGCTATTTGTCCTAACATTAAATGTTCAGAGTCATGTTTTTTGCCAAGTTCTATTAAACCGGGAGTTACTAAAATACGTCTTCCTGGTGGTTCATGTAAAAAACTCAAGAGTTCTAAGGCAGATTTAAATCCATCTGGATTAGCATTATATGCATCATCTATAATTGTATAATTATTTTGTTTGCGAACTTCTAATCTATGACTAATTTGCGGCATGCTTTTGAGTGCATTAGTAATTGCCAAAATAGGCATTCCTATACTATGTGCTGCTAAGAATGCTAAACCAATATTCGTAGCGTTATGTAATCCAAAAACAGGAATTTCTAATGGATGATTAACGCCATTTAGCTGTATTTCCATAGACAATCCAGTTTTTAATTGGGTAACTTTAGATAATTGTTGTTGTGCTAAAATCTCAAAAGATTGTTTATGGGCTTGTAAGTATTGTTTAGCATAATCAGTATTTAAAACCTGTTCTGAAATAATAACTTTAGGGTTGTTATTTTGAGAATCATTATTAATCACAGATCCAGCCAGTTCAAATTTAGCAGTAGCTACAGTATCTAAAGTTTTAAAACGTTCATAATGAGCTGTACCAATTGCAGTTATAATTCCTAAATTAGGTGGAGTTAATTTGCAAATTTCATTAATTGAACCAACGGCATAAGCACCCATTTCTACTACGAAATATTTATGGATAGCATTTAATTCTTCTCTAATTACCCTAGATATACCCATGCTGGTGTTAATACTACCAGAGGTTATTAAAGTATGATCGAACTGCTGTAAAATATGTCCTAAAAAATGTTTAACTGTTGTTTTACCAAAAGATCCTGTAATGCCAATAATAAATGGTTTTTGATTTAAAAGTTTTTGTTTAGCTTCTTGCCAAAATTTTTGTTGAATGTTTTTTTCTATAGGGGCGAGCAATAAATTAGCAAGAATTATATAGATCGGTATTAATTGTACAGTGAGTAAGAGAGCTATAAAATAATTTTGTAAATGTACATTTAGCAACAAAATTAAATTACCGCATAAATTAAGAAATAATCCTAAATAATGAATACGATTCGCTCTTGCAGTCATTGTCAGTTTTTTTTTGGCAGTTTTAATTGGATTTTTTTCTAAATAAACAAAAACAAAAAAAGCTATAATAAATCCTATATATTGTCCAGTAAATTCTAACATGTATTGCCAAGTTAAATTGGCATGAGTGAAGCAAAAATGATTAATTATAAATATAACAAACAATACAATTGTTAAACGTTTGTCGAATGCTTTGTGCTCAACAATCCATGTTGAAAATCTATAATTATTATATTCATCTTGTTGGAAAATATGTAAATAAGTTAAATGGCGTTTTATAGTAAATAAAGTTACTCCAGTAATTAGTAGAGTAATTAATACCATGTGTAACATAATTATTGTCCCCTAACTTTAATTATCTTTGTATTTATTGTTAATTGTATTTATAAATTTTTTTAATAAACATACAACCTGATGCTGACCATCAGATAACACACTGTAGTGATCTTGTTGTGGTATAAGATGTAATTTAGAGTTTTTGATCAATTTTTGCAGCATGTGTCCAATTACAATTGGTGTTTCTGCATCTTGTTTTCCGTAAAGCAATTCGGTGGGACAATTGATCTTTGTGGCATTGTCAGATAAATTTTCATTAATTGTTTTCACTAATATGGCACGCATGTTAGGTTCAGCATTTCTATAATCGCGGCTACCAAATTTAGTTTTTAACCAATTTAAATATTGCTCATTATTTGATAGTTGAATTAAATTTTTTAAAAATTTAAAAGAATTGATTTTTATTAATCTAATCATTTTAGTTGTATAATTAAGTGGCCTAGGAATGCCAGCTGCTGCTATTAAAAATAATCCTTGTAGTAAATCAGGGTTAAGGGCTGCTAAATTTATACCCACTCTGCAACCGAAAGAGTGTCCGATCCAAATTTTGGTAGCGTTTGCTGGAATATTAGTTTTAATCCAAGCAGCTGTAGCATTAGCATAGTCGTCAGTTCCCCAAACATATTCTGGTTTACAGCTAGAACCAAATCCTGGAAAATCAATTAACCAATGAACTGCCATACTTTTTAGGCTAGTAGCTATAGGAAGTAGGCTAGTGTGATTTTGTGCCCAACCATGTCCCCAAATAATATGTGGTAAGTTATTGTTGTTTCCTAGTGGAGTTAAATTTTTATAATAAATCATAAGTTAAATTATCATATTTTTGGTTTTTGATTGTATATATTATGGACTATCTTTAATAGTATAGCCATCCAGCTTTCGTTTATACAGATAAATACCTATCCATCCACCCGGTATATACAATATGATTTTAATATATAGAACTTATTAGATATACTATTTATATATACTATACGTAATTTAAAAATCATAAAGTTAATTCAAGATTGGTGGATACATGACTGATACAATAAAAAAGACCGTAGCCGTATTTTTTGGAGCAAAAAGTCCAGAGCACGATGTTAGCATAATGACTGGTTTACAGGCGTTAAAAGCAGTAGACAGTAGTAAATTTGACGTATTTCCAGTTTATATAGCACCAAACGGAGAATGGCTCACAGGTGTGCAGTTATTAAATACTGCTAATTATATGTTGAGTCCAGAGGTTATTAACCAGTTAGAAAAAGTAACTTTAGATTTGGGTAATAATTTAAATAACAAAGGTAAATTATTGTTTAAACAAAAAAAATTATTTAGTAGGATACAATCAATTTATTTTGATATAGCACTTTTAGCATTTCATGGTATTCATGGGGAAGATGGACAATTGGCAGCAATTATGGAGATTGCGAATGTTCCATATACAGGCATGCGGCATTTTGGATCTACTGTGTTAATGAATAAAGTTGCAACCAAACAAATCTTAAAAGATGTCGGAATTCCGTTATTACCACATAATGTTATTATGAGACCTGCTAGTGGTTTTATAGTAGATCCTAGCGAATTAGCGCAAATTGTTACTAAAATTACTTTCCCAGCTTGTGTTAAGCCTTGCAATTTAGGTAGTAGTATTGGAGTTGCGAAAGTAAATAATCAAGATGAATTAGTTGCAGTATTACCGAATATTTTTAAGTATGACTCCGTTGCCATGGTGGAGCCATTTGTAGAAAACTTAGTAGAATATAATATTTCGGTTGGTATTATTGATAAAAAAATAACAACATCAGCTATTGAAAAACCAAAATGCGTACAAGATTTATTAGATTTTAAACAAAAATATGCTTCTGGTTCTGGTAAAACTCCTAATAAATTAGGTACCAAAGTCGCAGTATCTATTTCTGGCTTAATAGGTATGACTCGAGAATTAAATCCTCCATTGCCTACCAATACAGAACAAAATTTGCGTAATTGGGCAGAGTTGGCATTTAAAGCTGTACATGGTAGTGGTTTTCCTCGAATTGATTTTTTATGCAACAGTAAAACCGGAGAAGTTTGGTTAAATGAAATTAATCCGTGTCCAGGATCTTTTGCATTTTATTTGTGGGAAGCTGGTAAGAGTAATGTTTTATTTACCGAATTATTAAGTATTTTGTTAGAAGAAGCCGTAGCATTGCATGCAAGGCAACAATTACCTATAGATCCAACTCCTATGGATGCTAGGTTGTTTCCTAGGAAAAGTTAATCAGTAGCTTATGATTTATCTTGAACCAGAGCAGCTTAAAATTGTAAGTAATTTTTCGGATCTGTAATTGATCTTGTGTTGGGTATGCAGTTAAGGACGGGACTTGGTGACTTGCATAGATGGTTCTTTGGGAGGGGAAGCTTCAGGTCCTTTTCCATGTTGTTTTAAATAATCACCTAGTGTAACATTTTTGAGCTCTATTTTAAGATTTATCCATTTGCTCAAGGTATTACGAAACAAAGGCTTGGTAGCTAATGTTTTAAATTTATCATGAAAATCTAAGGCCCTTTGAAATTCAGCAGAACGCTTTGGATCCGAGTCTTTAAAAGCTTCTACTTTTTTCTTCCATGCTTCAAGTGTCGCTGGATGTATTTCTGGTCTAGATCTTTCTAAAATTGCTAATTGATAAATTCTAAGTGCCACTTCTGGTTTATTGTGATATCCAGAAATTTCCAATTGGTTATCCATAGATCTTTCTTGTTGTCTGGTGGATTGATCCATCATTAGGCGGATTGCATGATCTAATTCAGCACCTTTTAAAGAAGGATTGATTGTTAAAATCATATTATTTAAATGGCTATTACCATTAACAGTATGATCAGTTGTAATAGAAACTAAAGTTTTATCATTTGGTTTAACGCCTTGTTTGATATAAGCTTTTTGCGAATCTTTTGGATCTACTTCTATAGAAACATCTTTATATAATTCTCTGAGTTGTTTAAAATAAGCTTTTCTTTCTTCGAAATTAGCGGTAGTAAATGGTTTAGCAAACGGGAATGTTTTATTGAATAATTTCCATTTAGCTTGTTTTAATTCATCAGTTTTATCATCTTCGTCTAAATTTAAACGTTCTAGTTGGTTTTTAATATTTTGTGCTTGGTAATTTCTAAACTCAAAATACATATCAAATGGCATTCTTTGGATTAGGGCTTGGGCTGAATTGTATTTTAAGTGATAATTTGGCTTGTCTGCTGAGCCCGTCAACTCTGATAGAGGCATTAAATAATCTTTTAAAAATTCTCCAAAAGGTGCGTCTTTTTGATATTTTTCGAATGATTTACTATTGAAAAAATTTTGTAATTCAAATTTGTTAGTTTTAAGCGGATATAAGAACTTTCCTTTATTGGACTCATCTGCGTTTACTCCAGACTCTAGTTGATTATTGTTTTCAGCTGAGAGTACCCCAGATTCTATTGGGTCAGCTGGTTTGTCGCCATTTTCTAGATCTATTGCAAAACCAGCGGGCTTTTTTGGGTTGGTTATAGATATGGTAGGAAGATGGGTATCTCTGACTGTTAATGTCATACCACCTTCTTCTTCTAGATCAGTGCTGATGGCCGGTGCTTGGGCTGATTTATCTAAATTATCCAAATCAGCAATTCCTATCTCTATGGTAGGAGGATTTCCTGCTGTTTTATCGTCTTGTTTTCCTGACATAATAATAATATAGGTTTTTTTAATAAGATTTTCTTAATATTTGCTGTTGTTTTTAATATTTAATCAGTTGATTATATTCAAACTAATGACATACTATTAAGCATTATTAAGGCATTCAAATGAACTACGTAGAATTACCAATACCAGAAATTAAAATTAGAGAATATAATAACAAGTTACAAGATAGGGCTATAGCCCACGGTCTTCACCCAACTGTTGCTAAGATCTTAGCGGCACGTCCAGTCTTCGAAGATAATTTAGTAAAAATTATTGAACCAAGAATGTCCAACCTTGAGCATCCAGAAAATATGAAGGATATGCAGCTTGCAGCTAAGCGCTTAGCACTTGCGATTGTTAATAAAGAGTGTGTTGGAATAGAGACTGACCACGACTGTGATGGGCAAACTAGCCATGCGGTGATTTACCACAATTTAACTAAGCATTTTAACCATCCAAAAAATTTAATTAAGTCTTATATTGGCCATAGAATGACCGAAGGTTACGGTTTGTCAGAACCAGTTGTTAAAAGAATTTTGGAAGATAATCCTCGTGTATCGTTATTAATTACTGCCGATAATGGTTCTTCTGATGAACCAAGAATTGCTAAATTAAAAAATTGTGGGATAGATGTAATTATTACTGATCATCATCAAATCCCCCTTTCCGGGTTTCCTAATAGTGCTTATGCGTTTATTAATCCAACCAGAGATGATTGTGGTTATGATCCATATATAGCAGGATGCATGGTAGCGTGGTTATTGATGGTAACTACTCGTTTAGAGCTTATTAATTTGAAGTACTTAGATCAAAGTGCCCCAAAATTAAGTGACACATTAGATTATGTAGCGGTTGGTACAGTAGCTGATTGTGTTAGCTTTGCTAAAAGTCATAGTAATAGAGCAGTAGTACGTTTTGGATTAGAGTTAATTAATACTAAAAACAAATTTTGTTGGCAAGCGTTAGATAGTATTTTACCTAATGTTATTCAAGTAGAAGATTTGGGTTTTAAAATTGGGCCATTGCTTAATAGCGATGGTCGTTTGGCAACAGCATTTGGTTCAGTTAGTTTTTTATTATCAGAAAGTTTAGCTGAGGCGGATGATTGGTTACGACATTTACAAGAACAAAATAAATTACGTCGTAGCATTCAAAAAACCATAACTTTGCAAGGATTACGACAAGCCAAACAACAATCCGATGCTAATCGATGTTCAGTTTGTATTTTTTTGTCTGATGGTCATGCTGGTGTTCATGGGATCTCGGCTAGTAAAATTAAAGATCATTTTGGTAGGCCTACTGCCTTTTTCGCTCCAAGGATTGGTAAAGAAGAATTAATTACCGGTTCTATTCGTGGAATAGAAAACTTTCATGTAAGAGATGCATTGCAGTATGTGGCAAACCAAGATCCAAAGTTATTAGTGGCATTTGGTGGGCATAAAGGTGCTGGTGGTGTTACATTAAATAGCAATGATTTTTATAAATTTGCAGATCTTTTTGAAGAAGCAGCTAAAAAACAATTAAATATGATAAATTTAGGACCAGTGATTTGGTCAGATGGAGTTTTACCAATAAATTTAATAAACTTAAAATTTTTCAATGATTTGAAAATTTTAGAACCATTTGGTCGTGACTTTGAAAGCCCAATTTTTCATAATATAGCAACCATACACTATATAAAAATTATTGGGGATGGTACCCATGCTAGATTTGATTTAAATATTGATGGTTCCATTGTTAAGGGTGTATGGTTTAGTATGAGGCATACGGTTGATGTTCCTTGTATGTTTGCTAAAAACGATCGGATAATGTGTGCCTTTAGTTTGTTGGAGAATACTTTTAATAATCAAAAGAATTGTGAATTACAAATAGTTGGTATGCAGAAGTTATATGAATAATGTAGAAGATCTAAATTTTAATGAGTTATTAGAAAAATTGACTCTAACCCAAGAACAATTGTTGAATCTTTCCGATTTTGATAACAAATCAGCTACTTTAGAAGATCTTAAAATCCAACTTGCAGATCCTAATGTTTGGAACGATCAATCCAAAATTAAAATATTAAGTAAAGAAAAAACCCAACTAGAAGTGGCTTTATTTCAAATTAATCAATTTTCAAATAATTTAAAAGAAATTAAAGAATTATTTTCTATTGCTAAAAATTTACAAGATTACGAAAGTATCCAAGAAATTTGTAAAGAAATATTAGATTTACAAGTTACTGCTAGAAAATTAGAATTTGAATGTATGTTTTCTGGGGAATTAGATCAAAATAATACTTTTTTAGATGTTCAATCAGGATCAGGTGGTACAGAGGCTCAAGATTGGGCTGATATATTATTACGTATGTATTTACGCTGGGCAGAGTCTAGAAAATTTAAAGTAGAAATCATGTCTATGTCTAGTGGAGAAGTGGCTGGCATTAAAAGTGCCACTATTAAAATAACTGGCAACTATGCATATGGTTGGTTGCGCACAGAAACTGGGGTACATAGGTTGGTACGCAAATCACCTTTTGATTCAGGTAATCGTCGTCATACTTCTTTTGCGGCAGTATTTGTTTACCCAGAAATAAATGATGATGTGAATATTCAAATTAATCAAGCAGATTTAAAGATAGATACTTATAGAGCATCTGGTGCTGGCGGACAACATGTTAATCGTACCGATTCGGCAGTCAGAATCACGCATATCCCAACAGGTACAGTTGTACAGTGCCAAAGTGATAGATCTCAGCATAAAAACAAAGCATATGCAATGAAGCAATTAAAATCTAAATTATATGATTTAATAATTCAAGAGAAAAACAAAGAAAAACAAAAACTAGAAGATTCAAAAACTGATATTGGTTGGGGAAATCAAATAAGATCTTATGTGTTAGATCAATCGAGAATTAAAGATGTACGTACTAATTTAGAAATTTTTAATACTCAACAGGTATTAGATGGAGCTATAGATCCATTTTTAGAAGCTAATTTAAAAAATATTAATATTAACAAAAATTAGGAATTAATTATGACAGAAGTTAATACTAAAAATAATTTAGAAGAAACTAATTCGCTTTTAGATCTAGAGCGTTTAGCAAAACTGGATAAATTAAAAGCTGAAGGATATGCGTGGACTAATGATTTTAAACGTGAACATTTAGCAAATGATTTACATGTTTTGTATGATAATTTGCTTAACGAAGAATTAATAGAGAAAAATATTACAGTAAAAGTAGCTGGAAGGATTATGTTGAGGCGGGTTATGGGTAAGGCAAGTTTTGTTACCTTGCAAGATATGTCTGGGAAAATTCAAATTTATCTTCAGCAATCCATGTTAACGGATCTATATGAGCAATTCAAATCGTGGGATTTGGGGGATATTATTGGGGTAACTGGAATTTTATTTAAAACTAAAACTCAGGAATTATCAGTTAAAGCTACGCAAATTGTATTATTAACCAAATCATTACGGCAATTACCAGAAAAATGGCATGGATTGCAGGATCAAGAAACTAGATATCGTCAACGTTATTTAGATTTGATAGTTAATCCTTTGGTTAGAAAAATTTTTCAAACCAGAACGAAAATTATTAATTGTATTAGAGAATATTTAAATGATTTGCAGTTTTTAGAAGTTGAAACTCCAATGATGCAATTAATTCCAGGCGGTGCCGCTGCTCGTCCATTTGTTACTCATCATAATGCATTAGGTATGGATTTATATTTACGTATTTCTCCAGAGTTGTATTTAAAGCGATTAGTTGTTGGTGGTTTTGAAAAAGTATATGAAATTAATCGTAGCTTTAGAAACGAAGGTCTATCGACTAGGCATAATCCAGAATTTACTATGATAGAATTTTATCATGCATATGCTGATTATAAAGATCTTATGAATTTAACAGAAAAATTATTTAAATTTTTAGCTGAAAAAATTTTAGGAAGTAATGTTTTAACTTACCAGAATAACCAATACGATTTATCTAAACCATTTAATAGATTAACTTTTAAAGAAGCAATACAAAAATATAATCCTGATTTATCGTTAGAAGATATAGATGATCAAAATAAATTACAGCTGTATATGAAAAATAAAAATATTATGTTACCAGATCTAGCTGGTTTCAATAATAGTGTTGGTAACTTACAGTGTGCATTATACGATAAAACAGTAGAGCAGCATTTGTTGGAACCTACTTTTATTACCGATTATCCAATAGAAATTTCGCCATTAGCCAGGCGTTCTGATCATAATCCAAATTTAACGGATCGGTTTGAATTGTATATTGCGGGACGAGAAATTGCTAACGGGTTTTCGGAACTTAATGATCCTATTGATCAAAAAGAAAGATTCCAAAAGCAAGTAGCTTTAAAAGATGCAGGTGACTTAGAAGCTATGCATTATGATCAAGATTATGTTTGTGCCTTAGAATATGGGTTACCACCAACGGCAGGAGAGGGGATCGGAATCGATCGTTTGGTGATGTTGTTTACAGATCAGAGTTCAATTCGAGATGTGTTGCTGTTTCCTCACATGCGTCCAGTGGAGAAATGATCTTAGTTTCTATTAAAGCTAGTTGATATGTATTGTTTAAAGCGACAGATCTTACTATCGTTGCTTCAGTATTATCTAATTTGTTACCTGGGATTAAAGAAGTTAAAGTTTTTGTAGTTTGGACTGCAATAATTTTCAATTCTTTTTTGATTTTACCTAGATATTGCATTTTAGCAATAATTGATTGACCTTTATAGCAACCCTTGTCTAGGCTTACTGCCCCTAAATTTACAAGATTAATATTATGTGGCAAAAATTTTTGAGTGGTTGTTAAATAAATTTCTGGTATTTTTTCTGATATCTCTTTTATTTCCCATAAAATTTTATCATTATCGTCTTGATTTGTTTCTTGTTCTTCTGGTTGCAAAACAACTTTAGATCGTAAAATATATTTGCTTAAATTATTTATTGTAGGTAATAGTTGTTCTTTTATAATTTGCATATAAAAATCATTGTTAGCCCTAAAGATTTTAAAAACACATTCTACCCTACCTTGGGCATTACACATTGCTCCCAAGCTTGGTTGAGCAGAGATTTTTGTGATATTACAGGTTAGTTGATTTTGTAAAAAAATTGCAGCATCAATTCCAGATATTTTAATTAATCCATAGTTAGGAAGAAATGTTGGGATGCTTTGCTTAATTGCAATACCAAATTGTAGTAAAAAATCTGCTAGTTGTGGTTTGTTATTGTTACTTTGTATCATGATTTATGATATTACTAAATATTTAAAGTGAATGATATATGCAACACACCAATACCAATCATATTCGCTGGCAATGTAGGCGTGGTATGTTAGAGCTAGATGAAATTTTGTTGAATTTTTTTGTTAATTACTATTCAGGTTTATCAAAAATAATGCAGCAAAATTTTAGTAAATTGCTTCAAGAAAACGATGCTGATTTGTTTGATTGGTTAATTGGTAAAACATTGCCAACGGATATTGAATTAAAAAATTTAATATTGGTTATTAATGAGATAAAAAAACCTAAGATCTAGTAGTTCAAATATTTGTATGGTTTATTATTTATGCAACTATAAATATCATAAATTTTTTTTTATGATATCAAATACAATAGTTGTATATGCATTATATTTGACCGATATTGCTTTATTTGTAAAAATTTTTATTGGTATAGCAGCATTTATATTAAATTATAAAAATTTATTAAAAAATAATTTCATAACAGCCTTTTATTTGACCACGCAAACAAATAAATCGTTATTGTTAACTAAATACAACAAGCAAATTAAGGTGAATTTTGTTGAAGTATCATATTTTAATTCTTTATTGATTGTTTTGCGTTTTGCTAACAAATTAAAAACATTTAGAGTGTTTGTCGTTAGAGGTCAAATTGGTGAGGAACTTTTTAAATCTTTAATAATATTAGCGCGATATCATTTTTTGCCTGAAGTACATACTTGGTAACTGGGTAATTGGTGTGTATGCAACGCTTTTATCATTTATAATCGCTATAGTTATATTAAAAACAAAATCATTTAAACTAAAACAGTATAACTATATGCAACCAACAGATGATTGTGATTTACAATTAATAAAAGCTGCACAAAGTGGTAATAAAAGTGCATTTAATTTATTAGTTGTGAAATATCAATATAAAATTTTAAAATTAATAATACGATATATTAAAGATCCAAATGAATCTTTAGATGTCGCACAAGAAATTTTTATTAAAGCATATAGAGGACTTGAAAATTTTAGGCATAAAAGTTCTTTTTATACATGGTTGTATAAAATTGCAATTAATACTGCTAAAAGTTATGTAATAGATAAAAATCGTTATTTACCGGAATTTAGTTATGATGTTTTGGAAGGCGAACAATTAAATTATATTATTAAAGATCATTTTAAGGAATATAATACTCCAGACAATTCAATTGTCTGTGATGAGTTGGAAAATATATTTTTTTCTGTAATAGATCAATTACCAGAAGAGTTAAAAACTACTATTGTTTTAAGAGAAGTAGATGAGTTAACTTATGAAGAAATAGCAGTAATTATGGAATGCCCAGTGGGTACTGTTAGATCGCGGATTTTTCGAGCTAGAGAAGCTATTGAAAAAAAAATAGGCATAACTTGTGATGATGAAAAAAATCGCCATTAATCATTAATTTACAACAACCATAAAATCAAGCAACTAACAACTCAATCAACTAACACAAAAACCAAGACTGATTTAGTGTTTACATATTGCTCATTTTTCGATAATATGGTGCACATAATTGCGGGGTGGAGCAGTCTGGCAGCTCGTCGGGCTCATAACCCGAAGGTCGTAGGTTCAAATCCTGCCCCCGCTACCAGGTTATATTGTGGTGTATAATTACGTACATTTAATAAGTTTATAAAGAGGAGGCGCCATGGGCGCTTTCTTGCTAATAGGGGTAAAGAAAATTAGTGGTTGTTGATTTTAGAGCAGATTTAGAAAAATTAGTTGCTAGCTCTATAAGTTCATTAGGGTTTGAATTAATTGGTTTGGAATTTGATAATCACAGTAATCCAAAGGTATTAAGGGTATATGCAGATGTTCCAGCCTCCAAAGTGTCGGATGTTAGTGGTGAGGTAGTGCAGAACGGTATCACTGTGGATGATTGTAGTAAAATTAGCTATCACTTGAATAAAATTTTAAGTGTAGAACCAGCTTTGCAACAACCTAGTAATTATCTTTTAGAAGTTTCTTCGCCTGGCTTGGAGCGAAGGTTATTTAATATGTTGCAAATGGAGCGGCATGTAGGGAAAGAAGTTAAGTTGCATTTAGGTGTGGCATTAAATAATAGGAGTAATTTTGTTGGAGTGTTGCTGTCTGTAGATCATGCTCTTAATAGGGTACTTATAGAAGTAGATGGGCAAAATTTATATTTTGATTTTGGTAATATTGCTAAGGCAAATTTAGTTTATCGTAAATTTTAATTTATGAGTGAGATGAAAATGAGCAAAGAAATTCCGCTAAAAATGATTGTTGATGCAGTATCTAATCAAAAAGGTATTTCAGAAGAGGTTATATTTGAAACCTTAGAAGCAGCTCTTGTTTCTGCTACCAAAAAAAAACATGGAACAGATATTGATGTGCGAGTTCATATTGATAGAAAAACTGGTAAATATGCGACATATAGAGTGTGGACAGTAATTGAAGATCCTAAAAATTTTGAACCTATGTCTTCTCCACTGACTCAAATTACTTTAAGTGCAGCTAGCTTGGATGATCCAACTATTAAGGTTGGCGATAAAGTAGAAGATGAAATGGAATCTATAGATTTTGGACGTATTGCTGCGCAAACTGCCAAACAAGTTATTATCCAAAATGTTAGAACAGCAGAGAAAGATTTAGTTGCTAAAGAATTTGGGAATAAAGTAGGAGAATTAGTAACTGGCGTAGTTAAAAAAACTATTAGAGATGGAATAGTTGTTGATTTGGGTGGAAATGCCGAAGGATTATTATCTAAAGAATATATGTTACCTAAAGAATCATTTCGTCCTGGGGATAGAGTAAAGGCTTACCTATGTGAAGTTATTAACGATGCTAAGGGTCCACAGATGCAACTTAGTCGTACTAGTAATGGTATGTTAGTAGAGTTGTTTAAGATTGAAGTCCCAGAAATAGGCGAAGGTATCATTGAAATAAAAGCTGCAGCTAGAGAGCCTGGTATTAGGGCTAAAATTGCTGTTAAAACTAATGATGGTAGGATTGATCCTATTGGAGCTAGTGTTGGAATGCGTGGTTCTAGAGTACAGGCAGTTTCTAATGAATTAGGTGGTGAGCGTATAGATATCGTATTATGGTCTGATGATACGGCGCAGTTTGTAATGAATGCTATGGCACCAGCTGAAATAGTTTCTATAGTAATTGACGAAGAAACTAAAGTAATTGATATTGCAGTTAAAGATGAATATTTACCTCAGGCTATTGGTAAAAGCGGGCAAAATGTAATGTTGGCAAGTTCTCTTACTGGCTGGGAATTAAATATTATGGGTAGCACAGAAGCTATTTCTAAAAATGCCAATGAAACTACTGAATTAAAAAATATTTTTATGGATAAATTACAAGTAGATGAAGATTTAGCTCAAGTTTTAGTTAATGAAGGTTTTGCTAATATTGAAGAAATAGCGTATGTACCAGTACAAGAATTATTAGAAATAGAAGGATTTGATGAAGAAGTAGTTACAGCATTAAGAACATCTGCTAAAAGTGTATTATTAATGGAAGAAATAGCTAAACAAGGGCAAGATAATAATACAGATCCTGGAATTATTAACGTAGCAAGTTTAGATAGCCTAGAGGGTATAAATGCAGATTTATTACTTAGATTAACGCAAGCCAATATTTTAACTAGAGATGATTTAGCAGAGTTATCGATTGATGATTTGTTGGAAATTTGCCCGATGGATGAGCAAGTGGCGGCTAAATTAATAATGGCAGCAAGGGCACATTGGTTTATGGAGTAGTTAAGTGAAGCAAAATACAACTGTTGAAGAATTAGCTAAAGAATTAGGTAACGTTAAAGTTGGCACTCTTATTGAGCAATTAAAGCTTGCTGGGGTTAATATTTCTAAAACAACAGATCCAGTAACGCAGGAACAAAAGCAGAAATTGTTAGTTTTATTGAAAAATAAAGCCAACGATGTAGCACCTGCTAAAATTTCTTTAAAGCGTCGTTCTAGTGTTAGTCAGATTAAGATTAAAAGTGCATCTGGTGGCAATTCTACAGTTAATGTAGTTAGAAAAAATCGACGAGTGTATGTTAAAGAAGAAGTAATAAATGAACCAGATACAACTGTTGTACAGAATGAATTAGAAACTGCAATTCAAGACGCTAATTTAGATCAGAAAAATAATAAAGAGATCTTGGTTGATTCTAAAGTAGGTGGTGAAAAACAATTAACATCAAATGATGCAGCTACTGGTCTTAATGTAGAATTAAACAATGTATCAGATATACAACCTGAAAGTGCGTCGGATACTGGGCAAAATGTAAAAAATGCTAAAGCATCTAAGGGTAAAAAAGATAAAAAAGATAAAGACAGTTCAAATTCAGATGAAGATGAAAAAACAGGTAAAAAACCTAAAACTAAAGTTATAAAAGATAAAGAAAAGGCAGCTATTGGTGCTAAAATAAATTTAAATTTACTGGCAGTAGTAGATGATGAACTTGAAGAAGAAGCAGTAGTTAGAACTGCCGAAAGAAATATTTTAACTCGTAAGATTAAAACACCTCATAAAAAAGAAAAAAGTCAGATTCAATTACGTAATTTACATGCCTTTGAAAAACCAACAGCACCAATTAAATATCAAATAGAGTTGCCAGTTAATATTACTGTTGCAGAATTAGCGCAAAAAATGTCGATGAAGTCTGCGGAATTAATTAAAGTTATGATTAAAATGGGTATTATGGCTACTATTAATCAAGCAATTGATCAAACAACTGCTTCTTTATTAGTTGAAGAAATGGGACATACTGCAGTTTTAGCAAATCCAATGCATTTAGAAGATAGTATTGCTATAAATTATGATTGTAATTTACAACCAAGAGCACCAATTGTAACAGTAATGGGACATGTTGATCACGGCAAGACTTCTTTATTGGATTATATTAGAAGTACTAGGGTAACGGCTAAAGAAGCAGGTGGAATTACTCAACATATTGGTGCTTATCAAGTGCCAACTAGTCATGGGATGATAACTTTTTTAGATACTCCAGGTCACTCAGCATTTACAGCAATGCGAGCTAGAGGTGCTAATTGTACAGATCTTGTTGTATTAGTAGTGGCAGCGGATGATAGCGTTATGCCTCAAACAATAGAGGCCATTCAACATGCCAAAGCTGCTTCTGTTCCTATTATTGTTGCTATTAATAAAATGGATAAATTGGATTCAGATCCAGAGAAAGTTGTAAATGATTTATCTCAATATGGTGTGATGCCAGAAGATTGGGGTGGAGAAAATATTTTTGTAAAAATTTCTGCTAAAACAGGTGTGGGAATAGATAATTTATTAGAAGCCATTATGTTGCAAGCTGAGATGTTAGAATTAAAAGCACCTTATATTGGTCCAGCACAAGGGGTAATTATAGAATCTTCTTTAGACAAAGTGCGCGGTGGGATAGTAGCTACTTTACTTGTTCAGACTGGTACCTTAAATAAAGGTGATATTGTTTTGGCTGGTTTAGAGTATGGTCGCATTAAAGCATTAAAAAATGATCAAGGAAATAATATAGAAAAAGCAGGGCCATGCACGCCAGTAGAGGTGTTGGGTTTAAGTTATGCACCATTAGCTGGAGAAAAATTTCAAGTTGTGGCTGACGAACGCAAAGCTAGAGAGGTTGCTGTTGCTAGGCAAACAGTAAAAAAAGAAGAAATATTGTTACGTCAACAAGCAGTGAAGTTTTCTGGATTTATGGATAAAATGCAAAAGTCTGGTGATGTTAAGATTATTAATATTGTATTAAAGGCAGATGTTCAAGGATCACTGGAAGCTATCTCTGATGCATTGGAAAAAACATCTAATGAATCAGTAAAAATTAATATTATTGGTAGATCAGTAGGTGGTTTTAATGAATCTGATGTTAATCTTGCTTTAGCCTCTAGTGCATTCTTATTAGGATTTAATGTTCGTGCTGAAACACAAGCTAAAGTATTGGCTAAAGCTCAGGGAAAAGAATTTAATTATTTCAGTATTATTTACGATTTAATTACAGCTGTGCAAGAACTAATAGATGGTAACACTGTAGTTCCTGTTAAAGAAAGAATTATTGGGGTTGCTGAAGTAAGAGATGTATTTAGATCAAGTAAATTTGGCACAGTAGCTGGATGTTTGGTTAAAGAAGGAATAATTAAAAGAGGTAATCCAATTAGAGTGTTAAGGGATAATGTTGTAATTTATACTGGTGAATTAGAATCATTGCGGCGCTTTAAAGAAAATGTTAGTGAAGTGCGTAATGCCACGGAATGTGGTATTGGAGTTAGAAATTACAACGATGTTAAAATTAAAGATCAAATCGAAGTGTTTGAAATAATACCTGTGAATAAACCAGTTAAAACTATTGCGGAATTAAAATAATAATATAGAAGTTATGCAAAATAAAAAATTTTTACGTTCAGAAAGAGTAGCTGATTTACTCCATAAAGAGTTGGCGGTTATTATTGTTAAATTTTGTCAGGATCCTCGTTTAGATAAACTTACTATTACCAATGTAAAATTATCTCATGACTTGTCGATTGCCAAAATATATTTTACTAATTTTTCTAATATTACAGATCCTGGTGCTAATAATAAAAATTCTAATAGTTTAGCATCAGAAAATGTTAAACAAGTTTTAAAGATCTTGAAAAATGCCAGTAATTTTTTGCGTGCTCAATTAGCAATTAAAATGTCGTTGCGTAAAATTCCAGAATTAAAGTTTTTTTACGATGAAAATACAGATCATGCTGTTAAAATCGAACATTTGTTGTCAAAAATAGAGCGTATGCAGGTTAAAGGTAAAGATCAAACTCATGAATAATCTTAATGGGGTTCTATTGTTAGATAAGCCAGCAGGCATTACTTCTAATCGAGCTTTACAACGGGTTAAACGTTTATTTAATACGACTAGTAAAGTTGGACATACTGGTAGTTTAGATCCATTAGCAACAGGTATGTTGCCAATTTGTTTTGGGGAAGCTACTAAATTTTCTGGATTTTTATTGAATTCTGATAAAAAATATATTGTTACGATGCAGATTGGAATTAAAACTGATACTGGAGATTTAGATGGATCTGTTGTTGCTTCTGAGTCAACAAATCAAATTTTTACAGAATTAGAAGTGCAGTCGGTATTAAAAGAATTTATTGGTAATATTTCGCAAGTACCTCCAATATATTCAGCAATTAAGCAAAATGGCGTGCCATTATATAAATTAGCAAGATTGGCTAAAAAACAATCTCAAAAACTGGATGATAATGCAAACCCAGTAGAAAAAATAAATATTACTCCGCTTCCAAGAACTATCAAAATAAATAGTATTAAGTTATATGAGATTTGTAATCTAAAAAAACAAATTACTTTAGAAGTGAATTGTAGTAAAGGAACATATATTAGAACTTTAGTTGAAGATATTGCAGCAAAATTAAATTGTTTAGCAACGGTCATAAGTTTAAGACGTATCGAAGTTGGTAATTTTATGGCTATAGATATGATTTCTATGGAAGAGCTGGAAAGACGAGTAGAAACAATAAATAATGAAGAAATATTTAATCAGTTATTGTTACCAGTAAAAGTTTGTTTGGCTAGTTTGCCAATATTAGAAATTAATCAGATCGATGCAACATTGTTGCAACATGGAAAACATATTCATATAGATAATCTTAATTCTAAATTTAGCGTTAATACTTTGATTTGTTTAGTTAATACCAAGGATTCAGAGTTGTTAGGGGTTGGTGAAGTGATGGATGCGGATGGGTTGGCTGTTAAAAGATTAGTAAGATTGTGATTACTATGTTTTTAGAGCATCGAAAACTCATTAGTTAGAGAGTATATATTTAGAAAAAGTATATAAAACATGTTACACTCATTTACTAAAATTTTAGTTAAAATCGAAAATTTAAATTAAAAAACAATTTAAGTTATATAGGTTAATAATTCGGGGAGCGTTAAAAAATGGTGATGAATGCAAAAGAAAAATTTAATGTTGTGCAAAAATTTCAACGTACTCCAGTAGATACTGGTTCATCAGAAGTTCAAATAGCTTTGCTTTCAGCCAAAATTGCTTATTTATCAGAGCATTTACAATTACATAAGAATGATCTTCATTCTAGACGGGGTTTAATAAAAGCGGTTAATAATAGAAGAAAATTGTTAAGTTATTTGAAACGCACTAATCATTCTTCTTATGTTAAGTTGATTCAAGAGCTTGGTTTAAGAAAATAATTAAGAAAATAATATCTTGTACAAATAATTTTTAATAAATAATAGATAATTAAAAGGGACAAAAGTGTTAGTTAGAAAATCTATAAAATTTGGAAAATACGATTTAGTTTTAGAAACAGGGGTAATAGCACGTCAAGCTACTGCGGCTGTAATGGTTGATGTAGCAGGTACTATGGTATTAGTAACAGTAGTAGTATCACCAGAAGTTGCTGACGGGCAAGATTTTTTTCCTTTAAGAGTTGATTACCAAGAAAGAGTTTATGCTAATGGTAAAATTCCTGGTGGATTTATAAAGCGAGAAGGGCGTCCTTCAGAACGGGAAATTTTAATTTCTAGACTTATAGATAGATCATTGCGTCCATTATTTCCTGAAGGTTTTTTAAATGAAATACAAATAATTGCTACAGTAAAATCATTTAACCCAGAAGTGGATCCAGATATTTTAGCTCTAATAGGTGCATCAGCAGCTATTTCTATTTCTGGAGTACCGTTTAATGGTCCTATGGGAGCTGCTAAGGTTGGCTATAAGGATAGTTGCTATTTAGCAAATCCAGAAGTTAGTGACTTAAAAAATTCTAAATTAGATTTAGTAGTAGCTGGTAATAAGTCTTCTATATTAATGGTTGAGTCTTCGGCTCATGAATTATCAGAAGATGTTATGTTGGGTGCCGTAATGTTTGGCCATAAACAAATGCAAGCTACCATCCAATTAATAGAAGATTTTGCAAGTGCTTGTAACAATACTCCTTGGGATTGGAAGCATCCTGCAGAAGATGTTGCACTAAAACAACAAGTTAAAGAAAATTTTATTAATAAAATTGAGGCAGCTTATCGTATAAAAGATAAATTAGTTCGCCAAAAAGAATTAAAAAATTTACGTACACTAATTAGAGATCACTTTGTAAATCAAACATTAGAGCCAGAAAAAAAACCAATGATGGTTAAATCCATTGCTAAAATTGTTGAGTGCTTAGAAAGCGGTTTAGTGCGTGGCAATATATTAAATAATGGTATTAGGATAGATGGTAGGGATTTAAAAACTATTCGTCCAATTACTATACAAACTGGTTTATTACCTAGAACTCATGGTTCAGCATTGTTTACTAGAGGCGAAACTCAAGCAATCGTGGTTATTACATTAGGTACTGGTAGAGATGCACAAATAATAGATGGTTTAATGGGCGAAAATAAAGATCCATTTATGCTGCACTATAATTTTCCACCATTTTGTGTTGGTGAAATTGGTCAAGTTGGTAGCCCTAAACGTCGTGAAGTCGGACATGGCAAGCTAGCAAAGCGTGGTGTCCAGGCTATCATGCCTTCCATAGAAGATTTTCCTTATGTTATCAGAATTGTTTCTGAGATAACTGAGTCTAATGGTTCAAGTTCTATGGCGACTGTTTGCGGATCAAGTTTAGCTTTAATGGATGCTGGGGTACCAATTAAATCTGCAGTTGCAGGTATTGCTATGGGATTAATTAAAGAAAAAGAAAAATTTGCAGTAATCAGTGATATTTTAGGTGATGAAGATCATTTAGGTGATATGGATTTTAAAGTGGTTGGTACTCAAAAAGGTGTTACTGCTTTACAAATGGATATTAAAACTGATGGTATTACAGAAGAAATCTTGTCGGTAGCACTTGAACAAGCTAGAGATGGTAGGATGCATATTTTAGAAATTATGCAGAAAAGTATTAACAATCCAAAAGCAATATCTCCTTATGCTCCTATAATCATTAAAATGTCTATTAATCCAGATAAAATCAGAGATGTAATAGGTAAAGGCGGGGCAACTATTAAGTCTTTAATAGAAGATCCAAATTCTACTAACATAGATATTCAAGAAGACGGTACAGTACAAATTGTGGCACCTAATTATGAAGTTGGCCAAAAAATTAAAGAAAAAATTGAAGCATTAACTTGCGAAGTAGGTGTTGGTAAAATATATGCTGGCAAAGTAGTTAAAATCGTAGAGTTTGGTGCTTTTGTTAATGTTTTGCCTAACCAAGATGGTTTGGTACATATATCACAAATTGCAAATCATCGTGTTTCTAATGTTTTTGATGAATTAACCGAAGGCCAAGAAGTACAAGTTAAAGTGCTAGAAATAGATAAACAAGGTAGATTAAAATTAAGCATTAAAGCTTGTTTAGAAGCTGATAGCACAGAAAATGTATCGCCTATGTCTAATGACGAAAAATCAGAAGAAGGTGTAGCTAGATAGAGTTTTAGTATTCATTGGGCGGCTAACGCCGCCCTCTTGTGTCTTGTAATTAGACCAGTGAAATGGTTAACCAGGAGACTTTGCAAACACAATAGGTATATATAACATAATCAGTGTACCTAGTATTATATATGCTGGTACATAATTACCGATACGAAATAGTACATAACTAAAAGCACTTACTAAAAGAATACCTAAAATATTACAAAATCCTACAATAAATTCGTTGCCATGAATTTTATTAGTATTCATAGTTTTAGCTAATGTTTTTATTCCAAAATAACCAATTGGTAGTGCTAAAAAAGCTACCGTCAAAATCATAGGCCAAATGTCTTTTTTTATAGCAATAACTAAGATACCAAAAATTAAAGCAATTCCAATAATAACTCCTAAAAGCCCAGATTTTTTACCCAACCTAACAACTAAAGTTCGTTTACCAGACGCCTCGTCAGTTTCTTTATCGGGGATTTCGTTGGCCATAATTAAACAAAAAATTAAGGTTCCCATCAATATACTTAATAAGATGGCACTTAATGATATGGTATGAGCTTGTACGTAATAAGATCCTAAAACCAATACTGGACCAAAATTAAGCCAAATTGCGATTTCTCCCAAGCCGCGATAAGCAAAACGTAATGGAGGTGCTGTATAATAAAAAGAAGAAAATACTCCAAAAATCCCCAAGGCTAATATTATCCAGCCATGAAAGTAAGTTAGTATCAAACCAATTATAATAGTTACTGCATAACAGATCATTGCACCCATGTGGACAGCTGATGGAGTTAATATGCCAGTAGTTAAAACTCCGCTACCGCCTGCGTAAGCATTTCTTTCACCATCTTTAAGAAGATCTGCTCCATGACAATAATCGTAGTAATCATCTGCTAAATTTAATCCAATATGATGACAAACAGTAGCAAATAATACGGCACATAAAGACCATTTATTCCATTTACCAGTTTCTAAAATAGCATTTAACGTTCCTAATAATACCGGCAAAAATGTTGGGAAGGTAAAATGGAAACGGATAGCCTGCCACCAGATTTTAATATGCTTTGTGTATGTCATTATGGATCCTTTAAATAAGCTGATAGATCTATAATAACAAGACTGACTAGGCATTTCCAATTGGCTTTGTATCTACGCGCGGCGGGATAGCGGTATTTGCCTCTTTGTAAGGATCACTGCCATTAAGTTAAGGCATCCACCCGGCGGCTAACGCCGCCACCCTCCTTCGAAGCGAAGGAGGGTGAGATTTGTACAAATTTAAAATTACTTATTTAAAATTATACTAATATACTAAACTTTTTTAATTTTTTTATAAAAAAATCATT